>Ga0335081_10000041_pt1 | contig 234422 bp, 189 predicted proteins | sample Lox_Sample_35_FD_206713 | JGI IMG/M metagenome (GOLD analysis project Ga0335081, IMG submission 206713) | Soil microbial communities from Loxahatchee National Wildlife Refuge, Florida, United States - Lox_Sample_3.5 | ecosystem: Environmental > Terrestrial > Soil > Wetlands | place: USA...
CCAACATCAGCCAGGTCTGGAGAGCCACTTCGGAGCCCGCCGGCGTGTTAAACGGTGCGTCGATCCAGCGCCACAGATCGCGGTACGTGAATAGATTCCAGCGCAGCAGCGCCACCAGGTTGCTCAGTTCGACTTGGTTCAGCCAAGGTAAGCAAATGGGGTAAGCAAATGGGGTCACATCTCTTGTTTCTGTAAATGGCTTGACGGTGACTGGGCGGGAGGAGACGATGTGGGGCGATGAGTCGACCGTTACGCATCGAGGTGGCTGGTGGGTGGTATCACGTGACCGCGCGGGGCAACGAGCGGCGGGCGATCTTTCGGGATGACCGGGATCGGCGTTACTTTCTGGAGTTGGTGGGGGAGGCGGCGGAGCGATTTCATCTGAGCCTGCACGCCTATGTCTTGATGGCCAATCATTATCATTTGCTGGTCCAGACGCGCGAGGCGAACCTGAGTCGGGCCATGCAGTGGTTGGGAGTCAGCTATACGGTGTGGTTCAACCGTCGGCATCGGCGGGTGGGTCATCTGTTCCAAGGACGGTTCAAAGCGGTGGCCCTGGAAGAAGGCGCGGGAGCAGAGGTCACCCGGTACCTGCATTTGAATCCGGTGCGGGTCGGGGCATTGCGGCTGGGCAAGACGGAACGTGCGCGGGCGGCAGCCGGGATGGGGGAAGCAAGCGATGCCCGTCTGGTGGCGGAACGAATCAAGCAGTTGCGATCGTACCGCTGGTGCTCGTATCGAGCGTATGCGGGATTGGAGAGGGAGCCGAAGTGGCTGGCCAGCGAAACGGTCTTGGCGATGGTGGGAGGGGTGAGCCGAGAAAGAAAGCGGTGGCGGCAACGATATCGGGCGTTTGTGGAGGAAGCGGTCCGGGAGGGGTTGGTGGAGTCGCCTTGGGAGCGGGTGGAAGGCCAAGTGTTATTGGGTGGGGCGGAATTTGTGAGGCGGATGCGGACGTTAATGAAGGGAAACGAGAAGGAACAGCCCTCGCTGCGACAGCTACAGAATCGTCCGACTCTGCAACAGGCGGTGGCGATTATGGAAAAGGTCAAGCAGGAGAAATGGGAGCGATGGCGGGACCGACACGACGACTGGGGACGAGACGCGGTGTTGTATTTGGGACGGCGGCAGTGCGGACTGAAGCTACGGCAACTGGGCGAAGCGGTCGGAGGGATCGATTATCGCAGTGTGGGCTCGGCCCTGAGGAAGTTCGAGAAACGGCTGCGGGTCGACAGGAAATTAGCGAACGCGATCAACGAGGCAGAAGGCCATTTACAGAAGGGAGAGATGTGACCCCATATTCTTTGTCATGTGGATTTTTGTGGCGCATCCGTGCGCCCCAAACACCGACCTCCTTGAACGCCGCGCTTGGCCAAACAAATCGCGATAATGCCAAACCCACAAAGCACCAATGCAGAAGGCTCGGGAACCGTAGTGACGTCGATTACCGACGAAGATTGAGGCCCACTAACCACGCCTGAGTAGTTCAAAAAAAGCTCATTCCCATTTGCGATCCACATATCGACCGGATTGAAACCGCTCAATCCATCTGCAACTGCCGATAAAATGTTCGGGCCGGAATTAATCGTCAGCTTAAACCCGTTAAACTGTGATGTACTGAAGTGCGCACTACCGCTGGTAGAAGTGTTCGAAATAACGAGCTGCGTGTCCGTAATGTCAATCTGGAGTTCTGCCGTTACGGACGTGTATTCGACGGACCCAGAAACTGTCCTATCTCCAAAGTTAACGAATACAGTGTTCGTATCGGGTGCAAGCCAAGTAAAGTTTACCGACGCATCAAGAAGCCCAGCTTGCCCGGAACCGGTCAACACCGCAGACAGCGCTGCAGTCAGAACAACTCTCAACCAGCTCGCTTTGGGCATGTCACACCCTCGCCTAACGGCGTTTGCCCACTCCAATCAAAAACCTAAAGGGGCTCCTAGCGGGATTGTCTAATAACGGATTCCGAGGGCTACGTCAAGGCAAAAACGAAACGCCAAACGCCCAGGGGCGCACGTCAGGTTTTGTAGGGGGGTACGGGCCGCCTGTGCTAAAGTGGGCTGGAATTCGTGACGGGTTTGGGTCTGGCCGCGCATCGCGTGTGGGGACAGGCGAGTGAAGGACGACGCGACCACTTGGCTTGGATCGTTACGCGAGCAAGGAGGTTGGATCAAGATGTGTGCAACGGCGAGCGCCGTGGTGTTGCCACGGCAGTTTTTGTCAGGAATGGAGGTCTGGGCGGAGCAGATGGAGACGACGTTGAATCAAACCGTCCAGTGTGCTGACCAGGGGATGGGGCATCTGGAGGAGCCGTTGGTGGTTGGTACTCAGGAACTGCAACGGCAGGCGCTGGAGCGTGCGGCGCAGGCCAAGGCGGATGCGACCCCGCCACGGTGCCCGATCTGCGGTCGTGAGTCGCAAACAACAAGCAAATGGGGTCACATCTCTTGTTTCTGTAAATGGCTTGACGGTGACTGGGCGGGAGGAGACGATGTGGGGCGATGAGTCGACCGTTACGCATCGAGGTGGCTGGTGGGTGGTATCACGTGACCGCGCGGGGCAACGAGCGGCGGGCGATCTTTCGGGATGACCGGGATCGGCGTTACTTTCTGGAGTTGGTGGGGGAGGCGGCGGAGCGATTTCATCTGAGCCTGCACGCCTATGTCTTGATGGCCAATCATTATCATTTGCTGGTCCAGACGCGCGAGGCGAACCTGAGTCGGGCCATGCAGTGGTTGGGAGTCAGCTATACGGTGTGGTTCAACCGTCGGCATCGGCGGGTGGGTCATCTGTTCCAAGGACGGTTCAAAGCGGTGGCCCTGGAAGAAGGCGCGGGAGCAGAGGTCACCCGGTACCTGCATTTGAATCCGGTGCGGGTCGGGGCATTGCGGCTGGGCAAGACGGAACGTGCGCGGGCGGCAGCCGGGATGGGGGAAGCAAGCGATGCCCGTCTGGTGGCGGAACGAATCAAGCAGTTGCGATCGTACCGCTGGTGCTCGTATCGAGCGTATGCGGGATTGGAGAGGGAGCCGAAGTGGCTGGCCAGCGAAACGGTCTTGGCGATGGTGGGAGGGGTGAGCCGAGAAAGAAAGCGGTGGCGGCAACGATATCGGGCGTTTGTGGAGGAAGCGGTCCGGGAGGGGTTGGTGGAGTCGCCTTGGGAGCGGGTGGAAGGCCAAGTGTTATTGGGTGGGGCGGAATTTGTGAGGCGGATGCGGACGTTAATGAAGGGAAACGAGAAGGAACAGCCCTCGCTGCGACAGCTACAGAATCGTCCGACTCTGCAACAGGCGGTGGCGATTATGGAAAAGGTCAAGCAGGAGAAATGGGAGCGATGGCGGGACCGACACGACGACTGGGGACGAGACGCGGTGTTGTATTTGGGACGGCGGCAGTGCGGACTGAAGCTACGGCAACTGGGCGAAGCGGTCGGAGGGATCGATTATCGCAGTGTGGGCTCGGCCCTGAGGAAGTTCGAGAAACGGCTGCGGGTCGACAGGAAATTAGCGAACGCGATCAACGAGGCAGAAGGCCATTTACAGAAGGGAGAGATGTGACCCCATATTCTCCCTCAGGTCGTTACGTCGATATGGGGAAATGCTTCAAGCAAGATTGAAAACAATCAACAGCAATGCATAGGCGAAAACAACGCTGCTCGGCACAGCGATTCATCAGGGCATCATGCCAGGTCCGTGCAACTCTGACTCCAGCCGGTCTGTTGCGCCAGACCCAATTGGCCATTGCTCGGCAGCAGCGGCTTGTACGCGTGGCCGGCGAGCAATGATCCAGTGGGCAATGGGCGGATCTGATACCGTCTTGACACTGTCACCGTGTATGACCCGAAGAATGTAGCCACGGCACTCTGTCGCCGTGCCGGAGGCGCCCCGGCAGAGCGGGGCGGCTACAAGACTGTCATCCGATGGTGTCAGTGCTCAGATGCACCCGTGGGCAATCGGCAGAGCGCGGATGGCTTGACGGACGGGGAACGTTCGACTAGCCTCGCCCGAGCCTGAAGGAGCGAGTCGAGCTGTGTTCTCCCGCAAGTCCAAACCCATTGTCGAGCGGTGTGAAGCAGACACGAATACGCGGTTGCGGCTGAAGTACGCGCCGTTTTACCGCGTCGTCGAGTCCGCCGACGGCATGAACGTCGTGGTGGACGGCCGCCCGATGGTGATGATGTCCAGCAACGAATACCTCGGGCTGAGCCGTCATCCCCGAGTCGTTGCCGCAGCGAAGAAAGCCGTCGACGAATGGGGAACGAGTTCCTGCGGTTCGCGTCTGGCCAACGGCAGCCGCGCTTATCACGTCGAGTTGGAAGAAGCCGTGGCGACGTTTCTCGGGAAGGAAGCCTGCCACGTCACGTCGGCGGGCTATCTCGCCTGCATCTGCGCCCTGAGTTCGCTGGTGCAACGTGGCGACGCGCTGATCGTCGACCCGATCATTCACGCGTCGCTCTGGGACGGCGCGCTCCTCAGCGGCTCGAAGGTCGAACGGTTCGAACACGAAGACATGGATTCGCTGGAGCGCCTGCTGGGGCAACTCGATCCGAAACAGCCGAAAGCGATTGCGGTGGACGGCGTGTATTCGATGGCCGGCCACATCGCTTCGCTGCCGCGGTTGTGCGCGCTGGCCGACAAGCACGGCGCGGCGGTCGTGGTGGACGACGCCCACGGCCTCGGGGTTCTCGGCCGTGACGGCCGCGGCGTGTGCGATCATCTCGGCGTGACCGGCCGCGTCGATGTGGTCGCGGGGAGTTTCTCAAAATCGTTGGCCAGCACGGGCGGATTCGTCGCCGGCAGCCGGGCGATGATCGAATATTTGCGGAGCAGTTCGCGTCCGATCATTTTCAGCGCGGCCATCAGCCCGTCGGCGGCCGCTGCTGCGAAGGCCGCGCTGCAGGTGATGCAGGACGAGCCGCAGCATCGGGAGCGGCTTTGGGCCAACTACCGATATCTGCGCGGGATCCTCGACAACCTCGGCCTCGATTACTGGCAAAGCCCGACGCCAGCCCTGCCGATCATCGTTGGCGACAAGGAGAAGTGTTACTGGATGTGGAAAACGCTGTGGGACGAAGGGTTCTTCACCGTGATGGCGTTCGCGCCCGGCGTGCCGCCCCGCAAAGACCTCGTTCGAGCCGCGGTCACGGCGCTGCACACGCAAGAGCAACTCGACCGGTTCGGCGAGGCGCTCCGCCGGGCGATGACCAAAGCGGGATTGGCGGGCAAGAGTTAGCGCGCGTTGGCCCCGGGCCGGCAGAGCAGACGCAAGACGTAGTTGGCCCCGTACAGCAGCCGGTCGCGAGGCGTGAGGGCGCGTTGGAGGGGTTCCCCCCAGCGTTCCAGGAGCCGCTGCTTGTTTTGTTGCTCGAAATCGCGGCGGCCTTCCGACGAACTGACGTAGTGGTAAATGACGCTGTCGGCCGCCACATAATGCTGGTATCCCGCCTGGCCGAGACGGAGACACAAATCCATGTCTTCACAGCCATTCACAAACGTTGCGTCGAACCCGCCGGCTTGGAGGAACACGGAGCGTCGGATCAGGCAACACGCTCCCGACACCGCCCGCCATTTGGTGTAACCGCGGAATGGTTTGAACGGGAAATATCTGCCGACGCAGAGGTGACGGCGGTTCGAAAAGACCATCCCCATGTGCTCGTAACGGCCCGTCCGCGGATTCCGTTGAACGTTTCCCACCACGCCAGCATCGGCAAACCGTTCGAAGGCATCCAGCATCGGTTCGAACCAGCCGGGCGTGAGGACGGTGTCGTTGTTCAACAGACAAAGGAATTCGCCGCGGGCGACCGTCGCCGCCCGGTTGTTGCTGTCGGCGAAGCTCGATTTGGTCTCGTTCCGAAGCACGCGGTACGGGGGCGGCAGCGCGGTGAGGAATTCCGCCGTGCCATCCGTGCTGCAATCGTCCACCACGATGGCCTCCCATGGACGATCGCCGACGGTCTGCTCCAGACTCTTCAGACAATTCCTGGTCAACGCGAGGCAGTTGTATGCAGGAATGACGAAGCTGACCACGGGACGGCCTTTCTCCTGCTCCGCCCGTTCGGAACGATGTCGAATCCCTGCCACGCGACGGAAGGCTTCTGCCAATATCCCGGCGTTTTGGCTGACCAGGAAATTCTCTTCCACCCAGCGGCGGCCATTCTCGCCAAGGCGTAGGCGCAGCCCTTCGTCTTCCATGAGTCGGCGCACCGCCGTGGCCAATGCCAGGTGATCGGTCGCGTCCACCACCAAACCCGTGGTCTCGTGGATGACGGCCTCCGTCGCGCCCGGCACGTTCCCGCTCACGACGGGAAGCCGATGGGCGAACGCTTCGGGAATCACGTTGGGCAGGCCGTCGCGATTGCCTTCAGCATCCACAATCCCGGTATGCCAGAAGATGTCGGCCCAGCGATAAGCCTCCTGGACACGTTCGTGTTGTTGTCCGCCGCAGAGCGTGACCACGTCCGCCAGACCGAGCGACTTGATTTGACGCTGCAGCCGCCGGTGGAGCGCGCCGCTGCCGATGATGCGGGCCTCGAAGGGTAGACCCCATTGTCTCAAGAGTGCGCATGCTGCGATCTGATGGCTGAGACCTTTCTTCGGCGTGAGTCGCGCCACGGAAAGAATCCGGATCGGACCCGGCTCGCGGACGCGTTTGGCAACGGGCGGCAAGCGCTCCAAACCGCGTCGGGCGAGAACCACGTTGGCCTGCGGGGCCCGCTGGTGCAGGTGAACGACGTTGGCCTCAAAATTGGCCTGCACGAAACTGGCAGCACGCAGTTTCGGTTCGAGGAACGTGTCGCCACCACGTTCGTAGACGTCGTAACCGTCCGTACCGAAGCTGAACGGGATGTCGCACAGCCGGCTGAGAATCGCCGCCGCGGTGGCCGGCCCCGTCGCCCATACGCCGTGGATCACGTCCGGTCTCATCCGTCGGAATTGGTTGGCCCGGCACACCGCGAAACTGGCAGCCCAGATATTGACGATCCAATTGCCGAGCGAAGATGGACGGTGGCGTCGCAGCAGGCGCCAGGCGTCGCGCAGCAACGCCGGATCGCGGCGCCATTCGCGGGGCAGCGCCGCGACGAGCCGGACCATTTCCCACCAGCGGAAATAATGGATGGTGAGTCGGTCGTACTCGGGAAAAGCGGAAGCGCCGGATTCCGGCGGCGCGTCGAATCGCATCCGCCACAGCGAATGGACTTCCACCCGGAGCCCCTGCCGCATCAGTTCCGTGATTTCCCGTTTCAGGAAGGTCTGGGCGAGCCCCGGATGGTGCTCGAAGATGTAAGCGATGGTCGGTTGGTGTCCCACACTCAACTCCGGAGCGCCGCTACGGCGCTCGTCTCCACTGCCGCGGCACACACGGGTGCGCCCATGGCTTCACGAAACGCTTCGGCCAGAATCGCGACGTTGTCTCCGATCAGGAAATTCTCTTCGACCCAGCGTCTGCCGTTCTTACCGAGCCGGCGCCGCAACGGTTCATTCTCGATGAGGCGGCGAACGGCGGTGGCCAACGCCACCGGATCGGTGACGTCCACGACCAGCCCGGTGACGCCATCGGCGACCGCCTCGGTCGCGCCGCGCGCGCGGCAGCAGATGACCGGCAGTTGGTGTGCAAACGCTTCGGGGATCACGTTGGGCAATCCATCGCGATTGCCGCGCGCGTCGACGACGCCGGTATGCCAGAAAATGTCAGCCCATTCGTAGGCTTGATGCACCTGTTCCTGTCGTTGTCCGCCGCACAGAGTCACGGAGTCGACCAGACCCAGCACGTTGATTTGCTGCTCCAGCTCCGGTTTCAATTCGCCGTCTCCGATGATCCGGGCGACGAACGGCACGTTCCATTTTTTGAGCACGGCGCAGGCGGCCAGTTGATGTTGGTGGCCTTTGATGGGGGCGAGACGCGCCACCGAGAGGATGCGGATGGGGCCGGGCGTGCCGCTCCGCTCCACGTCGGGAGGCAACCGGTCCAGGCCGCGGCGGGCCATGACGAGGCGAGCTTGCGGAACGCGTTGGCGCAGGTAGGCGACGTTGGATTGGGTGGTGGTGTGCACGAAGCTGGCGGCGCGCAGTTTTGGTTCGAGAAACTGGTCTCCGCCCTGTTCGTAAATGTCGTACGCTTGCGCGCCAAAGCTGAAGGGGATCCGGCAAAGCCGGCCGAGAACGGCCGCCGCCGTGGCCGGGCTGGCGGCCCAGGCTCCGTGGACCAATCGGACCCGGTGGTCCCTGAATTGCCGAGCCCGGCACACCGCGAAAATCGCTCCCCACAGGTTCTTCAAGAAATCCGTCCGGCCGGTTTGGCCGTACCGCGCGACCAGTTGCCTGCCGTCCCGCAACAAGTTCCGGTCCCGTCGCAGTTCGCGCGGCAGCGCGACAACCAACTGCGCGGCTTCCCACCAATGGAAATAATGAACTGTCAGGTCCTGGCCGGCCGGGCCCGCGCCGGCTTCCGTTGAAGGCGGCGCTTCGGGGCGCGCCCGCCACAGCGAGTGGACCTCGACCCGCAGTCCCTGCCTCATCAACCCGGCGATTTCCCGCTCCAGAAAAGTCTGCGACCAACTCGGATACTTCATCAATATGTAGGCAATTATGGGCGGAGCCTTCACGCCAGGAGCGCTCCCAACCAAACGCCGGGCCGCCAACGCCGATTCGGCCTCGGCGGCCAGTTCGGCCCGTCTCTGGTGAGGCAGCGTCGTCTCGCGGAAAGCTTGTGCCAGGACCGCCATGTTCTCGCGAGCCAGGAAATTCTCTTCGACCCAGCGCCTTCCGTTCTCGCCGAAACGGCGGCGCAACGGTTCATCCCCGACGAGCCGGCGCACGGCCCCGGCCAGCGCCGCGCGATCCGTGACGTCCACCACCAGCCCGGTGACTCCGTCGGTGACCGCCTCGGTCGGGCCCGGTTCGCGGCAGCAGATGACTGGTAGTTGGTGCGCGAACGCCTCGGGGATCACGTTGGGCAACCCGTCGCGATTGCCGCGCGCGTCAACAACGCCGGTGTGCCAGAAGATGTCGGCCCAGCGATAGGCTTCCTGGACTTGTTCCTGTTCCAGTTCGCCGCAGAGGGTGACGACGCCGGTCAGTGCCCACCGGTCAATTTGCCGTTGCAGGCGTCGCTTCAATTCGCCGTCGCCGACGATCCGGGCCTCGGGGTGCAGGCCCCATTGTTTCAGGAGCCGGCACGCGGCGAGTTGATGGACGAGGCCTTTCTTCGGAACGAGCCGCGCCACCGAGAGGAGGCGAATCGCTTGTGGAGCGGGACCGCGCGGGGCTAGGGGCGGCAGTTGCTGCAGACCCATGCGGACGAGCAAGATGTTGGCTTCAGGAGCGCGCTGCTGCAGATAGGCCCGGTTGGCCTCGGTGATCGTGCGCACGAAGCTGGCGGCGCGCAATTTCGGTTCGAGGAACTGGTCGCCACCGCCTTCATAAATATCGTAGGCGTGCGCGGCGAAACTGAACGGGATGCCGCACAACCGGCCGAGAATGGCCGCCGCCGTGGCCGGCCCGGTCGCCCAGGCTCCGTGCACGTGCTGGACGCCGCTGGTCCGGAACTGCTTCGCCCGGCAGACGGCGAAGATGGCCGCCCACAGGTTGACGAGAGAATTGACGAACCCGGTCGGGCGGTGGCGCCACAAGATCCGCCAGCCGTCGCGCAGCAATGCCGGGTCGCGGCGCCATTCGCGGGGCAACGCCACGACGAGTCGCGCCGCCTCCCACCAGCGGAAGTAGTCGACGCGGGACCGGTCGATATCGGCCGGTGCATTCGGCGTCTTCAGCTTCGTGCGCAGCAGCGAGTGAACGGTCACCGTCAGCCCTTGCGCCATCAAGCCGGCCACCTCGCGCTCCAACGGAGTTTGCGAGAGGACCGGATGAATTTCGAAGATGTACGCAACGGTCGGCGACGGGTATCGGCTGGCCGATCCAGTCATGGCGACATGAGACGTTCCGTCCATGGGAACTTTTTTCATGTAACCACAGGTCGTGCTGTGGCACAATCTCAAACGATGCGCGTTCTGATTCTCACGTCCAGCACCGGCGGCGGCCACAACATGCGCGCCCGGGCGTTTCACGAGTGGGCGCAGGCGGACAACGGCGGCGAGCATTCCGTTCACACGGAGCGGCCTCTCGAACACTCGCACGAGTTTTACGCGTTTGGGGTGTGGTTGTATAACCGGATCCAACGCTGGGCCCCGTTTCTCCATCACATTTACTTCAACTTTCTCGAAATCGTGCCGATTGTCCGCGCGGGAAAACCGCTGGGCGCACAACGATACCGTCAAGTGCTCGAAAGGCTGCAGCCGGAGGTGCTGGTCAGCGTGCACGACTCGCTCAACCACGTGTTTCTTGAGTATGCGCGCGAGGTGCTTGGCCGAGAGCGCGTTCGCTGCGTCACGTATTGCGGCGAATTGTCTGACGGCTACGGTTTCAGCCGACACTGGGTGAACCCGGCGGTGGACCTGTTCATCGGGGCGGTGCCCGAAACCTGCGAAGCGGCGGTCCGACGGGGGATGCCGCGGGAAAAGACGCGGGTCGGCGGATTCCTGTTGCGGCGATTCTTTTACGAAGACGACCCGTCGAGCGACGCGGTCCGGACGGCGTACTACCGGGACGTGCTGCAGTTCGACCCCGGCGAATTCACCATGTTGCTCTGTGCATCCAGTCGCGGCGCGCACAACCACGTCCGTTTTCTCGAAGCTTTGAAACGGAGCGGCCTCGACGTTCAGATCGCGTTGCTGTGTGGGAAATTGCCGGTGGCGGCGCGCGAGGTTTCGGCCTGGTCCAAAGCCAATCCGCGGGCCCGGGTGCGGTTGATGCCCCACAACAGCAACGTGGGCCAGCTCATGCGGTCCGTCTCGGCCGTCGTCGCGCGGCCGGGCACGGGCACGACGAGCGAAGCGATCGCCAGCGGTTGCCCGCTGTTGCTCAACTGTCTCGGCGGGATCATGCCGCAGGAGCGCATTACCGTGGAATTCTGCCGCCGACACGGCGTGGCGCAGTTGGTCCGAAGCCCCGGTGAACTCGCCCGGGTCGTGGCCGACTGGAAGAAGCAGCCGGCGTTGCCCGCGGCCATTCAACGGGCGATGAAGGCTGCGTGTCCGTCGCCCCGCCCGCTCGATATCGTCCGCATGGTTGCCGAACTTGGCGTCAAATCCCGTAATACCGACGCAGGGCCCATTCCAATAGTCGAGGCGGCAAGAGCCGCACGCCCCACGGCGCCACCCGCGCCTGAAAGAACCCACCCACCGTCACCACAGGCGGCGGATTTGGGTTCGTGATCGCGCGCCGGACGGTCCGGGCCACGCGCTCGGGGGACGGCGCGGCGGCCATGTTGCGAAGCTCGGTTTCCCAAGCTGCGCGCACCCGGCGTTGATCCGCGGGGTCGGCCACCGTGTCCATTCTTTTCGTGGCGTTATGAAACGTCGTGTTGATATCGCCCGGCCGCACCTCGACGACCTTGATCGCCGTGTTCGACAATTCCACGCGCAACGCTTCCGTGAACGAACTCAAGGCGGCTTTCGCGGCGCTGTACGGTGCCATGAACGGGATCGGCAGGAGGGCGGCCAGCGACGTGACGTTGACGATGGTGCCGCGCCCGCGCGCGCGCATGGCCGGCAGCGCCAGCCGGATCAGCTCAAGCGGCGCTTGCACGAGCAATTGAAACTGCGCGGCGACCGCGTCCGGCGGCAGCGATTCGAGCGGGCCGAACAGGCCGGCCCCGGCGTTGTTGATCAGCACGTCGAACGAACCGCTTTCGTTCAGGGCTTCCGCAAAACCTCTGCGGATCGAATCGGGCCGCAACAAATCCATTTCCACCGGATGGAAGTGCGGCAGTCGCGGCAGACGCGCCGGGTTGCGGGAGGTTCCCCAGACTTCGAAGCCGCCTGCCGTCAGCAGTTTGGCCGTCTCCAGTCCGATGCCCGAGCTGGCGCCGGTGAGGAAAATGGTACGCGGAGTCATGGTGGACCAGGCATCAGCCGGTAGGGACGCGCTCCGCCGCGTCCATCTCCTGCGTGTCCAGGCCGCGCTGGAGCGCGGCCCTACCAGCGCAGCGCGGCCCTGCCAACGACCATCGGAATGAAGCGTGACCGAGCGCCGTCATTGTTCCCAGCGACGCAGCGCGAGGCAGACGTTGGTGCCGCCGAACCCGCTGGAATTGCTGAGCGCCACGCGGGGCGCGTCGGCAATCGGCTTGGTGACGATGGGGACGATGGCGCACTCGGGATCGAGTTCCGTGATATGGGCCGAGACCGGAAGGAACTTCTCCTGCAACGCCAGGACGCAGAAGGCGGCCTCCATCGCGCCCGCCAGCGATAAACCGTGGCCGGTGAGGCTTTTCGTGCTGCTGACGTGCGGCGTTCGGCCGTTGCCGAACACCGCCCGGATCGCCCGGCACTCGCTCACGTCGCCCGTGACCGTCGACGTGGCATGGGCATTGACGTAATCGACTTCGGCAGGCGGCAGATGCGCGTCGCGCAACGCGTCCACGATCGCGCGCTTGAGGCCGTCGCCGCTCGGGTCGGGGGCGAGCACGTTGTAGCCGTCGGAGGACTGACCCCAGCCGAGCACCTCGGCGGAGACCGTCGCGCCGCGGCGCCGGGCGTGCTCCAATTCTTCGAGGACCAGCACGGCGGCCCCACCGGTGCCGACGAAGCCGTCGCGCTTCACGTCGAACGCGCACGGTGACTTGTCGGGGTCGGTCTGCAGGCTCAACGCCCGAATGCCCGCGAACGGGAGGATGCTGAATTTGTTGCAGTCTTCGGCTCCGACGACGAACACCAGGTCTTGGCGGTCGAGGCGGATCAGGTCGCACGCCGCGCCGAGCGCGTGGGCGGATGACGAGCACGCGCTGGAGAACCCGAGCGAACCGCCTTTGATTCGGAAGCAGGAGACGAGATTGATGTAGAGCGAGCCGGGAATGGCATTGATGATGCCCATCGGTTGACAGCGGGCGACGCCGCGGGTGAGCATGGTGGTATAATTCTCGTACGCGAGCCACATCGAGCCGCCCGAGGCGCACATGACGCCGGTGCGCGGACTGGAAACGAGATCGGGCGTCAGCTTGGCCTCGGCGATGGCCTGTTGCATGGCGCAGTACGCGAAAAGCGAATTGGGCGCCATCGGGCGCAATTGCTCGCGAGTCAGTGCGTACCCGGTCGGATAGCTCCAGTCCTCGAAGTAGGTCGAGGGAAATTGAAAGCCTTTGACGGTCCCCACCAGCTTCACCGGCACGTCGGCGGCGGCAAAATCCGGAAACCGTTCGACGCCGGTGCGGCAGTGCCGGAGGCTGGACAGCACCTCGGTCCGGTCGTTGCCGATGCTGGTAATGAACCCCAAGCCCGTGACGACGACGCGCTTCATGGTGCGGAGCAAATGACTGCGAAATCAGGACTGACCGTTATCCGAATCATTCGACACGACGGGCGCCGTGATGGCCGCGGAAGCTTCGGATGTTGCCGGGGCGCCCGGCTGCGGGAGCAGTTGCTCGCCGAACGCGAGCACGAGCCGCTCGACGCGGGCCACGCGGTCGCCGTTGGACGTCACCGAGCCATCGAAGATCGCCAGTGGCTCGCGCAGTTTCACGAGCGTTTGCGTGAATTCGAGTTTCTCGCCGGGCTTCGTTTTGCGGTAGAAGTGCGCGCCGTCGAGCGACGCGAAGAAAACGTGGTTCGACTTGATCTCTTTGCCGAGTCGGGCGGGCACTTTTTCCAGCACCCAGAGGCAGGCGGCCTGGCCCATCGCCTCAAAGACGATGGAGGCCGGGAAGATCGGCTCGCCCCGGAAATGGCCTTCGAGGAATGATTCCGTGCCTTTGATGGTGTAGTTGGCCTTGACGGACTCGCCGTTCAACTCGGCCTCATCCAGGAACATGAAGGGCGGCTGCTGGGGCAGCACGAGGGCGATGTGCTCGCGGGTGTACCGCCGGACGGGCGCGTCGGATTTTGCCCCGGTGATCTTCGCGTGGAGGAACTGGTTGAGCTGGCCGATGGTGCGGATCTCGCGCAATTCCTCGTTCTCGATGCGCAGCGTGAGGATTTCCTCGATCGACAACACGATTTCGAGCAGCGTCAGCGAGTCCAGGCCGATGTCCTCGATGAGACGGGCGTTTTCGTTGGCCTCGGAGAGTTTGATGGCGGCTGTGGCCGGCTGGTAGCGTTCGAGAATCCCGTACACGATCTGCGGGATGGCGGTGAGATCCTTGGTCTCGCGGTAACGAACGGCCGCCTCGACCGTCTTGGCGCTGCAGCGGCGCAGGCCTTCCTTCAGATCAGCCAGATCGTTTTCACTCAAAGTTGTGCTCATGGAAGCCGCAGAGCGGTATCTTCGCCGGGCCACTCATTACCACGCACTGCTAAAAAGGGAAAGTGCTTTTTTGGCTGGAGCCGACCAGAGGTTGCGCCGGCACGTGCGCAAGTGTTTCCGTTTCGAGTGGAGCCAGCGGGGCGACATGGGCGGCGCGGGCAGGCCGCGTGGAGCTTTCACGCTTTCACAGGGCTTGGCGTAGCTTTCTGGCCACCCGTGGTTTTCCAAACATTCTGGTTGCAATGGGAAAACGTCTTTTGATAGTTTGGCAGCCACCAGCTAACCCTTTTGTTCGATTGATGAAGGAGCGAGGCATGAAATTTTCCACCGGGCGGTTGTGTGCCCTCATCGGCGTCACCAGTGCAATCGGTCTTTTGCTTGGCGGGGTCCAGCCTTACGCTTGGTCCGCGAACGCGTCGACCCAGAAGTCAAAGGTCCTCATTTATCCTTCGGCCAACGAGACCATCGAGCAACTAAAGCAGCAGGGCATCGATACCGTGGACAATTGCGGGCCTTATTGGCTTGCCGAGGTTAGCGATCAAGATTTGGCCAAGGTGGAAGCGATGTACGGCGACCGCGCTGAGCCACAAGACGACCTGAATCGGATCGACCTGCAGACAATGACGATTGACACGACGGGCGGCGAGCCGGTGGTGCCTCCCGGTCTTCAACAAACCGAGACCAAGGGGCGGCGGCTGCGCTTGATTCAATTTAAGGGGCCGGTTCTTCCCCAATGGTTGGAGCAGGTGAAGAGACTCAAAAACGTCGAAGTCATCCACTACGTACCCAACAATGCCTATCTGATTTATCTGGATGCTGCCGCGGAGAAGCAGTTCGACGCCCTGCGCGAGCCGAATGGTCCGATTCAGTGGATCGGGGCCTATCACCCCTATTACAAGCTCGGCTTGGCGCTGCAACACGCGAGTGGCCCTATCGATGTCAATGTGGCGGCCGTCAACGATCCCGAAGGACGAGCAGCCTTGAAGAAGGTTCGCGCCCAGGCTGAGGTCACGGCGCCGGCCCCTCTGCAAATTCTCAACCAAGCGGTGATCAAGGCTCGCGTCGACGCTGCCAGTCTTGGTGCCATCGCCCGCATGCCCGAGGTGCTCTGGATCAACCGCGTCATCCCTATTCGACTGATGGATGAGGTTCAGGCGTTGATTCTCGCCAGCGACACCAATCGGCCGACATCGGACGGGAAGGGGATTGGGGCACCTCTGCCGCCGTCTTCGGGCGGCCAACATTACCTCGACTTTTTGACGAATGCAGTGGGAGGCGGTCTGGCGTCCTTTACCGATCCGGAGACATATCCCATCGTTGATATCGCGGACTCGGGGTATACCCCTTCTACTACGCGTTCGGCTGATTTCGGGTCCCGCGTGGTCTACGCGACGTATGACTTTAGTTGCGGCCCCTTTGACATCCAAGGGCCGGTGACGTATACGCCCGTCGGTTTTACCAACTCGGTGGTTTGCAGGGCGAAACTACTTCACAACGGGGGGGCAGATGCCCTGGCGTTTGCGCACGGCACGGCCATTGCCTCTGTCATTGCCGGAAACAACACCTCGCAACAAGATCCCAGTGGGTTTAATTTCGGCATGGGCATATCGCCCTTCGGCTTGATTGGTTCCACGCGGGCGTTCGAACCAGACATTATCGTGGATGATGACTCTGTGTGTCTGTACCATGTTGATGACGTCTTTTGCACGACCGATTTGGGTCAGCTGATCCTGCAGGAATATTTGAGCGGGGCGCGCATCTCGAACAACAGTTGGGATGAAAACCTAGTGGTGGGAGAAAACGACGGCGTGTACAACGCCAGGTGCCAAACCTATGACGTCGGCGTTCGAGATGCATCCCAAACAGGCGGAACCAATAATCCCACACACCAGATTCCGCTCAATCAGGAACTGATCATGGTGTTTGCCAACGGCAACGATGGCAACCATGGCAACCCTGGGGGTGGCGGGGGGGGCTTCGGCGACATTACGTTGACATCGCCGGCCTCCGCCAAGAACGTCATTTCCGTCGGCGCATCAGAGAGTGTGCGTCTGGACGGCTCGGGTTGTTCTGATTCCTTTGAGCGGACCAACTCGTTCGATATTGCCGGGTACTCATCGTTTGGCCCCACGCGAGACGGAAGGTTCAAGCCTGAGATCGTGGCTCCCGACACGGCAATCTACGCAGTCGGTGGCAGCTTCTGGCTCAATAACGGAGCTCTACCTGTCCCCGGCAGCACCGTCGGCTTCGAAGGAAATGGCCAAGCGCCGTACAACGTGGCTGTACCGAACAATGCCGGGTACGTTTGCGGTTCAGGGCGAAATTTCAACATCGAAATACCCACCCCGAACGCCATCGACACAGTTAAGGGTACCAGTTTTGCCGCGCCGGCGGTTTCGGGGGGCATCCAGCTCTTGTGGTGGTACTTCCAGCACCGGCTGGCCATGTTGCAGCCGAGCCCGGCAATGGCGAAGGCCTACCTACTGAACTCGGCTCGGTACCTTCCTATCACCAACGATTTGACTGGAACGCAAGACACACTGCCGTCCATCGCGCAAGGCATGGGTATTATGGACTTGAGGAGGATGTTCGACGGCGTCCCGCGGGTGATTCGCGACGAGAGCACCCCGCGCGCACTGGATACGCCGTTGATCGCGACCAATCCGGTAGTGCAACAGACGTACTTTACGAGCACGGGCCAGAGTTTCGAGTGGACGGGCCAGGTGGTCAGCAACAACCTGCCGTTCCGCGTCACCCTGGCGTGGACGGACGTGCCGGGCGACCCGTCGATCGGCGACGGCTCACAACTTGTCAATGACCTCAACCTGGAGGTCACGATTGGCAGCCAGGTGTACAGGGGCAACCAGTTCGTCGGACCGAATTCAGTGACCGGCTGCCCTGATCCAACGAGACAGCCCTGCCCCGACAACCTGAACAACGTGGAAAGTGTGTTTTTGGATCCAGCCACCCCTGCGGTCACTTCGGGGGCGCCATGGAAGGTCGTTGTTAAGGCAGCGAACATTGCCGGGGATGGCGTGCCCCACGTCGGCACGGGGATGGATCAGGATTTTGCCATTGTGATTTACAATGCCAAACTGGATTCGACCTTGTCGGACCTGCCAACCCCGGGCACGAATGACACGTGCCAGACGGCGGCGGTCATTTCCAATTTCCCATACAGCGTGGTTCTCTCGAACTTCCCCGGCACGACGTTCCATAACGTACTCCCGAGTCCATCCGCTGGAACGGGAGGCGCCGAAGCGTTCTGGAAACTGCTGTTACCGACGGCCGGTACGGTTGTCAATGTGGACACGACTGGCAGCAGTTTCAACACGGTGCTATCCGTGTGGAAAGGCGGTTGCGGAGCTCTCATCGAAGATGGATCCAATCGAAGCGGTTCGCAATCAGCCCTCACGTTTACCACCGATGGCACGAATGATTACTATATTGTGGCCGAGGGACTGAACAACGCAGGAGGCACCCTCAAGTTGAATGCTACTGCCACTGCGGCTCCCGTGCAGTTCGTGCCATCGAGTATCGACTTTGGCGGCGTATTCGTCGGAGCCACGAGCAGCGTCGCGACCGCCGTGTTGACAAATGGCACAAGCCAGTCGCTGTCGATTGACAGCACGAGCTTGGGTGGCACAGATTCCGGCGATTTCCTGCTGACCGAGGAAAGCTGCGCGGGTAACATCTTGGCGCCCGGCGGGTCGTGCGATGTAAGCATCCAGTTCACACCGACCAGCGTAGGAAGTCGCACGGCTGAAATGAGCGCCAGTGACAACGCCGTCGGTTCACCACAAGTGCTGCACCTGACTGGCACCGGGCTTGCCCCGGCGCCCTTGGTTTGTCTGAGCGCGAACGCCCTGTCGTTCACCGCAGGTGTGGGAGCGACGAGCGCAGTGCAAAGTGTCACGATCACCAATTGCGGGTTAGAGACGTTGAATATTAGTGGCGTCGGCATTGCCGGCCCTGACGCCGGTCTGTTCCAAGTCGCTGCCAACGGGTGCAGCTCCGTTTCGGTGGGCGACACCTGCGCGATCGGCGTGAAATTTGCCCCTGTGGACAGCTTGTTGCGCTCGGCAACATTGGTCATCACCAACGACACCGGCAGCCCGGCACTCGTCTCGCTATCGGGGAGGGGCAACGTGAGCCAACCTGACGCCGCGATTGGTAAGAACACCAAGTTCAAGAAAATGACCGGGCTCAACGTATTCGACCCGATCGGCACCAGCGAGCGGTCCGTTCAACGGATCCATCCGGGCGAGAGGCGGAGATTCTATATCGCCGTCAAGAACGCGGGCTCGACCGCCGACCAATTCAAGATCGACGCGACTGCGGGGGGCGGCGGCTTCACCGTGCAGTACTTCCTCGGCGCCAGGCCCGGCTTCAGTACCGAGGTCAGTGACGCCGCTACCAACGCCACCCCGACCCTGGCAACCGCCACGTTGGCCGCGGGGGCGTACACGGGCGACGCGACGATGATGCGAGTGGTGATTAAAGCCGATAAACGTGTGGGAAAAGGCATTGTGGGGACCTTTACGGTGAGATTTACCTCGGCCAACGACCCAACCAAGATAGACGCGGTACAAGCGGTGGTGCTCACGAACTAAGTTTCTCACGAGGAGAAACTGTCTCGTTCGAGGCGACTGAGAATAGCGATGACCAAAGGGGCGCTTAGATTGAAGGGCCATTCCGACGTTCTGACGGGGCCGGGCGGGATCCACAACGGGTGTCTCCGTCCTCGACGCCACCGCATGGAGGACCGCGACCGGGCGTCGCGCCGAAGGGCTTGCGCGCGGTTTCCCGTCATGGGCGCTCTCGCCATTTTTTGGGGCGTTGGTGGGGGAACTCTCTGCGCTCAAGCGCAGGCACCGTTTTATACCCGGGCAGAGCTGAACCGGGCAGTGGCAGTTCAGAATGCGAACCAGCCGGCCCTTCTGGCCAGCGACGGCGTGTTGGGAGTCGGAGTCGGGGCGACGAATGGAAGCCTGGCGATTACCGTCCTGGTTGACAACACGAATCGCGCGGCCCAACTGCCTTCGAGCCTGGGCAATTTGCCGGTGAGTGTTGTTGCCGTAGGAACGATCCGCGCTCTCGCCTGTGGCGGGAGCAATCCCCAGAGTGCTTATTCGTTGCCCGTCCCACTGGGTGTTTCTGGAGGCAACGCACTTTTGTTTGGGTCACCGGCTTCTTGCGCCAGCGGCACCATCGGGTTTAAGGTCCGCGATAATGCCTCGGGAGTTGTGGGTTGGATCAGCAACAACCATGTGGTCGGCCATGGCACCGATGGTTGTCCCAACTCGGCACCCGTCGGCACCCCACAGTATCAACCGGGACCGGTTGATACGACGCCCGCTTGCAGTGCCGGCCAGCTCATCGGCACCTTGAACCGGGTTGTTAACCTTGTTTTCGGAGGCGCCGCGAACGTGGTTGACGTCGGTTTTGTGCAGAGTTCCGACGTAGCCGTGTCGGCCAACATTTTGAATCTGGGTCCGCAGGTGAACAATGTGGTTCCGCCGTTCATCGGACAGGTCGTCAGGAAAAACGGGCGGACCAGCGGGTGCACCGAGGGGACGGTGACCGGCATCAATATGACGATCGACGTCGATTACTCGGAGGGAGGGGCGGTGCCATGCACGTCGGCGACGTTCACCAATCAGATCATGGTTTCTCCCACGGCGCCCTCGACCACGATGGGTCAGCCCGGGGATTCCGGCTCGCCGGTTGTCGACGCCAACAACAACGCGGTGGGGCTGCTGTTTGCCGCGGACGGCACCGGCAACGCCATGGCCAATCCCATGTCGGCAGTGCTCTCGGCGTTAAATGTCAGCTTGAGCAGCCTGGTGAGTTCGCAGGTGGTGACCCGCACGGCCCGGTTCTGGTTTACCCATGGGTACTCATCCGACACGAATGCCGCCACGTTGCTGAAGGCGATCGCGTACAACGGGGGCGCGATCGACCTCGGATTCATCACGCTGGCCACCGCCAACCGGGACTCGGACAACGTCATCGACGCGAACGACGCGTTCATGGAGGCGCTCAGCTTCTACTGGCAAAGCAAGGGCAAGACCGGTGAAGACGGGGGCACCCAGAGCGCGAAGCTGGAAGCGTCCAGCTTGTGCACCGCGCGGAAGAAGTTGGCGGTTCAATTGATTGCCGCGACTGCCAATACCGGGTTGCTCGGCACCTGGCCGCCCAATTCCACCTATGTGAATCGCGGCGCGGTCACGAACTTTCCCGCCGACTTGATCTCACAAGCCGCGTCGGTGGCGGCCGGCGGCGACCTGCCGGCGATTCACCAGATGACCGTGCTGCTCAGGAAGTTCAACCGGAGCGGGATCACCAACAATTTGCCGTTCGGCCTGGTGGAAATTTCGCCCCAGTCGGGCAACCGGCTACGGCAGATTTCACGCGACCCGACGTTGAAGAGCGATTGTCCCGGCATCAATGACACGTGCGACTCGGCCCTGCCGTTGGTCAATTTCCCCTTCAAGGCGTCCGTCGACCTGACCCAGTACGCGAACAGCTTGAACGCCCCGAGTTGCTCGGTCACAGGTCATACGGCGGTCTGGAGTGTCGCGCCACCGGTCGCGGCCGCGGGCCGACAGTTTCTGGTGAACACCGACGGCAGTAATTTCGACACGGCCATTTCCGTCCGCGAGGGAGGGTGCGGCCTGACCGATGAGATTGCCGAGGTGGGTTGTAGCGACAGCGTATTTGGCGTCGGCGGCGAACAGCTCATCTTCAGCACGGACGGCACGAACACGTACTACATCGTCGTCCAGGGCAAGAACGAGTCGGTTGGCAGATTGAAGGTGACCGTGCGGAGTTTTTAGATGCGCGGATTGATGCGCACCTGCAAAGGTACCATGAGAAGACTGGCACTGTTGGTAGTCGGAGTCATCGGCCTGGCCGGGTCAGCCCGGGCCGGCCTGATCGTCAAAGACCTCAACGACGGGGTCTCGACGAATGACATGGCGAACAAATTGGTGGGGCAGGGCGTCACGGTGTCTAACGTCAGGTACACGGGAGCGGCCAACGCATCCGGGATTTTCTGCTCGGGAGGCGGCATCATCGGGTTCGGCAGCGGCATCCTGCTGACGAGCGGTGACGCCGCCAACGTCATTGGACCGAATAATTCGTCAGGCGCCACCGGGGACAATGAACTGCCCGGCGATCCCGATCTCACGGGGCTCATTGGCGGCGCCGCCTCGAACCAGACGTACGACGCCTCGGTACTGGAATTCGATTTCGTCCCCGAGGCCGATACGGTTCAGTTTTCCTACGTTTTCGGCTCGGAAGAGTACAACGAATACGTCGGCAGCGAGTTCAACGACGTGTTTGCCTTCTTCGTCAACGGAGTGAACTACGCGCTGATCCCGGGGACCGCGACGCCGGTGTCCATCAACAACGTCAACAACGGCTTTTCCACCGGCATCAGCGCGGGTCCCTGCGAGAACTGCGCATACTACATCGACAACGTCGATGGCCACCTGAATACCCAATTGGACGGACTCACCGTCGTCCTGACCTTCACGGCACCGGTCCTGGCCAACCAGGTCAATCACATGAAGATCGCCATCGCGGATGCGGGCGATCATCTCCTGGATTCGGCCGTCCTTTTGCAGGCGGGCAGCCTGCGTTCCGGGGCGTCCACCAACAACCCGACGCGCCCGGCGCGCTTCTGGTTCACCCATCACGAGAGCAGCGATCCCGAGTGCGCGACGCTGCGTCGTGCCATCGATGCCAATTGCGGCGGGCTGGACCTGGGATTTGTCGATTTGCCCAACGGGTATCGAAACAACGATGACGTCAAGGACAGTGAGGACGCCATGATGGAGGCGCTCGGCTTTTATTGGAAGAGCCACACGGTCACGGGCGAGATCGGCGGCACTCAAAGCGCCAGGTCCCGGGCTTCCAGCCTGTGCGAGAAGCGGAAAAACCTGGCCGTCCAACTGATCGCGGCCATCGCCAACGTTCAGCTTCTCGGAGCCGTTCCCTCGCAGAGTTCGTATGTGAACGCGCACACGAACGTGTTTTTCGCGACGGATCTGATCGATCAGGCGCGGGCGGCCGCCGCCGGCCAGGACCGAGCAGCGATCGCCAGCATGACGGCGTTGCTGCGGCTGTTCAACAAGAGCGGCCAGACGTATAATTACCCATCGGGCGTCGTGGAGTGTTCGCCGACCCGCACCAGCAGGCTCAAGGCCTTGGCACGTGATCCGACCACGCAGGCTTCCTGCCCGGGGATCAACAATAGTTGCGAGGCGGCGGAAGTGGTGTATTTCCCCAACACCGGGTCGTTCTCCAGCGCGGTGTTCAAGCGGACCATCAACCTGAATACCTATACGAACGCGATTGCCAGCCCGTCGTGCGGCACGGGCGGGAACGACGCCATCTGGCAGGTACCACCCTCGATCGGTGTGACCAACCGTTCGTTTACGGTCAATACCGACGGCAGCAACTTCGACACGATGATCTCGGTTTGGGATGGTACGTGCGGCAGTTTGACCGAAGTGGCTTGCACCAACGCCGTCTTCGGGGTTGGCGGCGAGCGCCTCACCTTCACCACCGACGGGGTCAACACGTTCTACATCGTGGTCGAGGGACCCTCGGGCGGCTACGGGCGGCTGAACGTTAAGATCACCAGCCCCTAGTGCCCGGTCAACCTTGATTGGGAGGGCGAGCCTCCCGGCGAGCCGACCGGTTTCTCCGTCAACGCCGCGGCTCAGCAGGAGCCCTGGTCGCCTGCGGCGCCGCCAGAGGCGGGTAAACTTCGCCCTCCCCGCACGCTTCTGATGAAGCGTTGACGAACGACTATCGACTCTCGCAGCATCAGGCGAGCTGGTTTCCGCGAGGGCGGTGCTCCCTGGTACCTATTGGCGCGACAATTGCCCGATGATTTGACCCAACTGTTCCGCGCGGCCCGGCTCGCGCTCGGCATAGATGGCGCGGAGGTTGTTGCACATCCGCAGCAGGATCACCCGGGGGCTGGCCGGCAATAGGAACGCAGGCTGGAACGCCACGCCGAGACGCGCGCAAAGCTCGCGGCAATCCTCCTCGTTCAGCAACGCGCCTTCGTGGAAGGTATCAATCAGGAATTGCGCGTCCGCCGAGTGCCATTTGAGCAGGAAATGCGCGGGCATCGCCACCCCGACCAACGGCAGGTTGAGCCGGCGTCCCAACAACATGTACAACACGGACAAACTGATGGGGATCCCCAGCCGACGGTCCAACACCCGATTGAGATAGGAATTGTCGGCGTCGTAATAGTCCTGCTTGTTGCCGCGGTAGCCAAGCGTGTGGAAGAGGTAACGATTGCACACCTCGATCGTGCCGCGCGGCGTCTCGCGTCCCGTCAGTCGTTCGCGAAGTTCCCGGGCCATCTGGTCGAGTCGGACACGGTACGGAGAATCGTCCAACTCCGGATACCGCGTCCTGGCCAGCAACCAGACGGCGCGTTCCAGGTCGAAATGGTCGCCGCCCGTGGCACAAAAACCCGAGAACGCCTGCCAGGCGTTCCGCTCGCGAATCGAACCCAGTATCTGCCGGGCGTTCTGCTGAGCTGACGGTTCGCCGTCGCGGACGACGAACTCCAGGGCCGCAATGGCCTCGTCCCCCATGTGCGCCAGCCGCTCCTCCAGCAACTGGAGCATCCGCTCGTCATCGTCGGCCAGAAGCCTGGCCAGTGCTTGACGATCTGGATCGCGCAATGTCGACATCGTCAGACCCCTCGCCAACTACAGTTCCGCAAACCGCGAAAAAATGCAACTCTGGAATACGCCGGGCCGTGTATCAGGGCGCTTGACACTGCCACCGGATTGTCGCCGCGAGCAGGCTGGCGGCGACAAAGATTGTCATCCGGTCGTGACAGTGCAGATGCGCCCTCCGATGCCCGCCGGCGGATGTCCGCCGCCGGCCGCGATCGCGCCGCGGTGTTCATTGGTCGTGGCCCAGAATCCACGCGGCGGCCTCGGCGATGTCGTTGGCGACGTGGTCGGGCCGGGCCTCTTGTTTGGCGAGCGTCTCGCGGCCATCGCCGGTGAGCACCAACACGGTCTGGACGCCGGCGTTGAGTCCCGCCTGGATGTCGCTGGCGCGGTCGCCGATCATGAAGCAGTGCGACAGATCGAGTCCATACTCCCGCGCGGCGTCGAGCAGAAACTTCGGTTTGGGTTTGCGGCACTCGCAGTTGTCCTCGGGATGATGCGGGCAGACGTAGTACCGATCGAAGCGCACGCCCGACCGCCCAAATTCCTCGTCGAGGTGGGCGTGGATCGATTCGACCGCTTCGCGCGTGAAGTAGCCGCGGCCCACACCGGATTGGTTCGTGATAATGAACAGTTTGTAGCCCGCATCCTGGAGGCGCTTGAGGGCCTGCGTGGCGTGCGGGATGAGCACCACGTACTCGACCTGGCCGATGTAGTCGGTGCTTTCCGTGATCGTGCCGTCGCGGTCGAGAAAGACCGCGCGGCCGTTCGCCACCGGGCTCATGGGGTCGAGCCTAGCGGAACCGTCGCGCCTCGCCAAGAACGTTGTCGGCCAGCGGCCGCGTCAGCCACGGCCGGTTCCGCAGCGCGCGGATGACAACCCGGGCCGTTCGCTCATGGTACATCAGCCGCCGCAGCCACTCATTCGTCCGGGCACGCTCGCGCCAGAACCGGGCCACCGCCGCGGCGTAGGCCGCCTCGGCTCGATGGGAACCGCCCATCGCCTCGACGGCAAGCTCGGCCGTCCGGAGCGCGAAGAAAATTCCCTGGCCGGTGAACGGTTCCATCACGCGCAGGGCGTCGCCGACAAGAAAGATGCCGTCGCGCGCGGGTGCGTTTGCGGGCAGGCACACCGGATGGACGCAGTGCAGCGCTTCGACGGGCTCGGGTACGATGCCGAGCGCGCGGAAGTGCGGGTTTTGTCCCGCCGTGTGGGCGAACAGCGTCGGGCAATCGTCGCGGTGGCGCACGTGCTCGCGGCCCGCCACGATACACAGGTTCACACAACCCCCATCCATGCCGACCAGGCCGCAATAGCCACCGGGGAAGAGATGAAGTTGGACGCGATCGTCCATCGCCTTTGGCAGGGGGAAATGTCCCTGAAACGCAATGTACTCATTTCCGCGTCCGACGTTTCGCGCCAGTCCCGCGGCTTGGGCCACGATCGAGTGTCGTCCGTCCGCGCCCACGAGGCCTTTCCGCGCCACGTACCGGCCCGAGTGGGCAACGACCGCGCGGCCGGGTTCGATTCCGTGGATGGTGTCGTCCTCGAAGACGGTGGCGCCGGAGGCCCTGGCGTGTTCCAGCAGCGTCGCATCCAACTGGTAACGGCGTATCGCGGTGAACCGGCCGTCGTTGGTGCGACGGTCGATCTGCAACGTGCTTTGATCCATGGCTGTGAACGTGGCGCCTCGGACGGCAAACTGCGGCAGCGCCTGCACTTTTTCCGCGACGCCACAGTGCTCGAGCACGGGCCAGCAGTTGGGGTTGATCACGTTGCCGCAGACCTTATGACGCGGGAAGCGGGCGTGTTCGAACAGCGCGACGTGCCATCCGCGCCGGGCGCAAAACGTGGCGGCTGCCGCGCCGGCCGGTCCGCCGCCGACCACGATGACGTCGAATTCACTCATGGCGGCCGAGGACGAGGCTGGCGTTGATGCCGCCAAAGCCGAAACTGTTGGAGAGAATGCAGTCCGGACGCGCCGTGCGGCCCGTGTTGGGGATGTAATCGAGGTCGCAATCCGGATCGGGGTTCGTGAGGTTCAACGTGGGCGGCAAATGGTTGTGCTCGATGGCGAGACAGCAGATGGCAGCCTCGATTGCGCCCGAGGCGCCGAGCGGATGTGCGTGGAACGGTTTGGTCGAGCTGATGGGAATCTGGCGGGCGCGCTCCCCGAAAACCTGTTTGATCGCCGACGTCTCGGCTTTGTCACCGAGGGGCGTGCCGGTGGCGTGGGCATTGATGTAGTCGATGCGGTCGGGCGTCCGGCGGGCGTCTGCCAGGGCATCGCGCATGCAGCGCGCCGCGCAGGACCCGTCCGGGCGCGGCGCGAGCATGTGGTAGGCGTCGTTGTTGCAGGCGAAACCGAGGACCTCGGCATACATGTGGGCCCGGCGGGCCCGGGCGTGGCTGAGTTCTTCGAGGACGAACATCGCGGCGCCTTCGCCCATGACGAACCCGTCCCGCGTGGCTTCGAAGGGCCGGCAGGCCCGCGCGGGATCGTCGTTCGCCTTGCTCATCGCATGGAGGACGTCGAACGCGCCAAACGTCAACGGCGCCAACGGTGCTTCCGCGGCTCCACTGATCATCGCCACCGCGTGCCCTTGCTGGATGTGACGAAACGCTTCACCCAGTGCGATCGCGCCCGAGCCGCAGCTATTCGAGTTGGTATTGCCGGGACCCGTGAACCCGAACTCGATGGCGATATGGGAACCTCCCGACCCGCCGAACACCAGAAAGGCCAGCGCGGGGTTGACCGCGTTGATCCCCTGATGCATGAACAACTCGTGCTGGTGTTCCGCCAGGGCCACACCGCCGAGCGCCGTGCCCGTGCAGACCCCGATGTTGGCGAACGGTCCCGGGCCACTCCGCAGCGGACCGCCCACCGCCTCGGCATCGGCCAGCGCCATCTTGGCGGCGACGAGCGCGAACTGGGCAAACCGGTCCAGCCGTTTCACGCGCCGGGCCGGGAAAAACGCCAGCGGATCGAAGTCGGTCACCTCACCGGCAATTTGGGAGCCGAACGGAGAGGCATCGAACCGGGTGATCCGTCGGATACCCGATTTGCCCCGGCGCAGGCCGCGCCACAAACCTTCCCGTCCGCTGCCGATGGCCGTGATGGCTCCGATGCCTGTAATGACGACGCGATGCCGCATGATTCCGTGCCGTAAGAGCGCTTTAGGTTCCCTTCTGTTCCAAGTGTTGTTTGAATCGCGTCAACGTGAGCGTGGCGACGGGCGTGATGAACATTTTTCCCAGCACGCAATTCGCGAACCAGCGACCGAGCGCCGACGAGCGATTCAGTTCGTGTGAGATCCTCACCAACACGCCCCCGGGCGCGGGGGTGTACGTCCACTTGACGTTCATCCCCCGGGTAAAGGCTTTGAGATGCTGAAAATGCAGTTCGCGGGCAGCATCATCGACCCGGAAGCGCGACGTCCATTGGATTGGCAGCCCGGCCCGCCGGGCCGCCATCTTGACGATGAGGCCGTCGCCGCTCGTTTCGAGGACGCGGATCCAGCGGTAGTGGGGCAGAATGCTGGGCCAGAGAAGCACGTTCGCCGTCGTCTGAAAAACCCTCTCCAAGGGTGCGCGGATGACGATGGAGTTCTCCGTGTGCACGATCATTTGCAGCCGATGAGGACCATTCGAAAAAACCGGTGCCGGCGAATCCTGACGTGCGTCATGCCCGCGCGGGTCGCCATCGCCCGCAGTTCCGCGATGGAGAATGCTCGTTCGCACGAAGCCGGCGCGTCGAACCGGGCGATGGGATTGGTGATGACGGTGCGCGCCATGAGTTTGCTCAGCCAGATCGCCACCTGATTCCTCCGCAGATCGTTGATGATGTAGCCGCCGCGCGCAATATCGTGGATGCGCCGCAGGATTGCAACTGCGTCGGCTTCGCTGAAATGATGCAGCGTCAGAGCACACAGAACGATGTCGAAACTGGCGGGCCGATAGGGGAGCGCCCGCAGATCGGCTTCTTCGACGCGGATCTCGGGCCAGTCAGCCGTGTTCTCGCGGGCTACCTGCAGAATCTCAGGATTGGCGTCGACCGCCGTGATCTGCGTCCTCACGCCGCTCGTTCTTGCCCAGCGCGCGACGGCCCGCGGCACATCCGCCGCGCCGGTGCCGAGGTCGAGAACCGACACGGCCTGCCGGTTCGCCAGGGCCGGGAGATGCACGCGGACGACCCGGTGACCGCCGAGGTAACGGTTGATGGCTTCGAGGACGCGCAAATCAGCGCGCAACAACGCCGGGTCGTTGCCGCGGCGGTCCATCATCTCGGGGACGGCGGGATCGAACCGGCGCGGTGGAACCAGCAGGCTCATGGAGAGTTCAAGGCGAGAAGGGCCAACATGCGCCCGGTCTTTCCTTTTTCGGCCCGGTACGAGAAGTAGCGATCGAGGTGGCAGGCCGTACAGACCCGCGGGTTGTGAATCTCGCGGAGGCCCGCCTCGTGCAGTTGCCGTTCAATTCCGCTCCAGAGATCCATTTCGTAGTGGCACGGACCGATGGCGGGACTGATGAAGGCGAGGCAGTTGCGGGGGCGCGAGCCAAACTCAAGCTGCATGCGCTGGACCGCGTTGCCGACGATGTTTCCCAGCGTTCCCTTCTTGCCCGAGTGGACCAATGCGATGGCCGGCGTTTGGCGGTCCACAATGTAAACGGCGGCGCAGTCCGCACAGCGGACCACCAGCGGCAAACCCGGTTCGCGTGTGGCCAAAGCGTCCACCTGCGGTATCCGGCGCGCGCCCGGGACTGCGATCGCGGTCTGGTTGCCGTGCGGTTGTTCCGCCGAGGCGTAAGTGCCGGCCCCAAACCCCTGCGCCGCGACAAACCGTTCTTCAAACTCGTCGGATTTCGTGTCGATGGTGGTCCGTCGCGTGAACGCGTGACGGATGAACGGCAGGGTGGCCAGTGGGGCAAACGTTTCAAACGGGACCGGCTCCGCAGTTTTCGCGGGCTCGGTTTCATCCTTCATCCTGCCGCCTTCGTCCTTCAATCGGCGATGCGAACGGTCATTCCCGTGGCCCTGTCGAGCGTGGCGACGGCGACGTTGTAATCGTGAAGCGCCTGGATCTCATTTGACCGGGCGTCGGTCAACGCGGTCTGGGCACTGAGCACGTCGAGCTGGGTGCCGGTGCCGGCCCGGAAACGGGCTTCCGCGAGGCGCAGGCTTTCTTCGGCCTCTTCGACCGTTTTCTTCTGGGCCTCGATGAGTTCCAAGGTCTGGAGATAGTCGGAATACGCTTGCCGGACTTCGAGTTCGACCTGGCGGCGGGTGTCCGCGTAATCGAGGTTTGCCTCCTGGAGCTGGGCACGCGCTTGGGTGACTTTGCCGTGGGTGAGCATGCCGTCGAAAATCGCCCAGGTCATCGTGGCCCCGACGGTCCAACCATCGCGCATCTTGTCGATCTCGTCGCTGAACGTGCTGTCGCGCCAGCCGTAATTGCCGAATACGGATGCTGAGGGCTTGTAGCCCGACAAGGCCACCTTGACGTTGGCTTTCGCGACGCCGATTTGCCGTTCGGCTTGGAGGAGTTCGGGGCGATGATTGAGCGCCTGCTGCAACGCCGTCGGAAGTTCCCAGGGCCGGTGCTCGTAGACGAGTTGGCCCTCGAAATTAATGGGAGTGAAATTGTTCGTCTGGCTCTTGGAATCGATCGCCAGGAGTTTGACGAGCGATTCCTTCGAAAGACGCAGGTCGTTCTGGGCGCGGATCAGGGGCGGCTTGGCGTTCTCCAGTTCGACCTCGGCGCGCAGGACGTTGAACCGCGGGACCGACCCGACGTCGAATCGGGATTGGGCGTCGCGGAGTTGTTGTTCGAGCAGCGTGACGGATTGTTCGCGGACTTTGACCTGTGCCTTGTTCAGCAGGATTTGGTAGAAGGCCGTGCGCACGCTAAGAATCGTGTCGGCGACGGTGCTCTGGAAGCTCAGCGCGGCAATCTCGTTGGCAAGTTTGGCGGCGTGGAGGGCGGCGCCCACCCGGCCCCCCGCATAGACCAGTTGCGAGATTTCAACCTGTGCGGTCCACGGTTGCTCCTGATTCCTGAAAATGCCGCTGCCCCCGGGAAAGGAGTCGATGGAACTCTTGTCGATGCGCTCGTATTGGCCGGAAGCGGTGACCTGTGGAACTGCCTCGGAGCGCGCTTCGACGATGACGCCGTGCGTGCGCCGGATTTCCTCCTGCGCCTTGAGGATGGACGGGTTTTGTTTGAGGGCCAGATCGAGGCACCCTTGGAGGGTCAATGTTGTTGGCAGGGCGGTGGCGCGGTCGGCCCCGGTTGACTGAGTGACGGCAACGAGGAGGCCGGCGGCGACCAGGCCGTAGAGTGTTTTATTCATAATGTTGTGCTGGCGTAGCGATCAATGGTGTTGGACCGGTTGTTGAAGATCTGCGGGTGAACAGCGGTATTTTTGGACCGCATTTTGCGTCATTCGCTGCGCCAGGTCAAACTGCTTGGCGTCGGTAAAGACGCGTGCCAGGTCGGACAGCGCCGCGCAGACGTAGTCGTGGACGAGGGCGCAGTCGGCATTGAGCCGTGGTCTTCCTTCGGACGTGACGACCGCGCAGCCCTCGTGATCCATTCGATGAAGAATGTCGATCAGTGATTGAAGGGCGTCCTTGCGACTGCCGTCGAGGAGCAGCACTTCCATCAAGGGCACGATCGCCTCCGAAGCGTGACCCGAACTGAGATAAACCGAAGCGATGTCGAGATAGGCGTCGGAATTGTTCGGCACGAGGTGCCGCATGTACGAGTAGACGTCGAGCGCGTTCTGGTATTCCCCGAGCCGCATGTAGGCCAGGCCGAGATTCGAGTAAATCTGGTCGTTGCCAACGTCGGCTATGCCATCCGGGGCGCGCCCCCGGGCCAATTCCTTCCGCCGCGTGTCTTCGTTGAAGGCGTGGTCTGACAGAACGCCCACGTTCAATGCCTCGACGGACTTTTGATACCAGAACCGGGCTGATGCGGGGTTGTGCTCCGCGATGATGTTGGCCTTGATTTGGTAGTACGCGCCGAGATGCAAATACACGATGCTCGCCCGATCCAGCGCCGACAGCGATCTTTTCTCCAGTATGGCCCTGGATTTCTCGCCCTCGGCGATGATGCGGTCGATATCCGGGAATGACGGGGGGTCCTTCTGCTGGTCGCGTTCGTAGAGTGCGAAGGCGAGAGACTTATGCGTCTTGAAACTATCGGGACAGACCTGGACGTCATGCGTCCAGAGTTGCACGTCGTTTTCCCAGTCGAAATTGCGGGCATACGTCCGCGCGCCGCACGCCAGCACGACCAGACCCAGTACCGCGCCCGCGGCCACCGACGGCGGAATCGCCTCGGCGCCCCCGGCAGTCCGCCACCGTTCGATCATGCGCCGGCAAACGGCGTAGACGGCGATCACCGCGACGCCCGCAAACCCGATCGATGGCAGGTACAAGAACCGCTCGGCCATGATGGCGCCCGTGACGATGATCAGATTGGAGGTCGGCAGCAAACTCAGGAAAAAGAACATGGTGAAGAAGAACACCGCCGGGTTGCGGCGGTAGTGCCGCACCGCGGCGGCGATGGCGGCCAGAACGATGACCAGTGCCAGGATCGCGCCCCAATCTGCCGCCCGCCGAAAGCTCAGCTCGACCAGTGGAACCTGGTCGTACGAATAATCGCAGGACAACTTCTGTGGCCACAGCAGCAGCCAGACGTATTTCCCGATGACCTTGATGGCCGTCAGCCACCCGACCAGCGAAGTGTCGTAGTAGTTGCCGCCGATCCATGTCGACACCGACACCAGTGGATTGTCTACGAACGGCCATTCGGCGGGCCGCAACTGGCCAAACACCCAGGTGCGTACCGCGGCGACCGCAATGAGTGGCGGCAGTGCCGCGATGTAGCCCTTGAGGAAGAACCGCCAGAAGTTGGCCAGTAGGTTCAGCAACTTGTTCGCCCGCAGGCGTTCCAGTCGATAAGTGAAATCGTACAACACCATCACGCCGAGAACCATTACGGCGCTTTCCTTGAAAAACACGCCCAACGCCGTCACGACCATCAGCAACAGCAGCCATGGCAGCTTGCGCCGTCCGTCGAGAGTCGTGCTCTTGGCGTAACACAGAAAGCCGCCGATGATCGCGGCCGTTGCAAACAGATCGGACCGTCCGACGATGTTGCTGACGCATTCCGTGACGATGGGGTGTGTGGCGAACAGCGCGGCGGTGAACACCGCCGGCCAGAGTTTCTGCAGCAGCAGCAACGCCATGAAATACAGCAGCACCGCGTTGAACCAGTGCAGCAGGAGATTGACCCAGTGATAACCCGCAGCATGCTCCCCATTGCCGAGGATCGCGTAGTTGAACAGGAACGAAAGCGTCGTCAACGGGCGATAGAGGCCGCTGACCGCTTTCGGCCACCAATAGTCCTGGGTGAAGATCAGCCCGAGGTTTTCGGCGGTGGCCTGCCGCAACCGCGGGTCTTCCTTGATGATGAATTTGTTGTCGAGCGCGAAATCCGTGTTGTGCAACGTGTTCGAAAACGCCAACAGCGCCAGCGCACCCAACCCCAGTACCACGGCCAGGTGCCGCGCGACGCCGAGGGCCGGCCACAACGCCGGGTCTCGGGACGGATTTGCGGGCGGCGTTTGTCTCTTCGACGGTCGAGCGGTCGGTTGTGTTCGTTGCATATGCGTGCGCTGACGACCGTCGTGACTTGCGCCGGGGAGCGACGCAGTCACGCGCAGTCCGTCGCGCGAAAGTCTGTCAGCAGCCACGGGCAAAGTCAAAAACGATTTGGCGATGGCAGGACCAAGCTTCCGCTTTCGGCCACGAGGTCGTAGTATGGACTCAGAGGTCATGGCCGCGAGCCCCATTTTCGTCGGAACAGCCGGCTGGAGTTATCCCGATTGGGCCGGCGCCGTGTACCCGCGGAGCGGTCCGTCCACGGAACGGTTGCGGACCGTGGCGGAATACCTCGACTGCGTGGAGGTTGACAGCTCGTTTTACCGTCCGCCCACGGCCCGGATGGCGGCGAACTGGGTACGCACCGTCACCAATCATCCGGATTTCCGGTTCCTGGCCAAAGCCTGGCAGCGGTTCACGCACGACCGGACCGGGCCATGGTCCCGGGCCGAGTTCGACCTGTTTGCGCAAGGCGTGTCACCGCTGCGCGATGCGGGGCGGTTGGAGGCCTTGCTGTTTCAGTTTCCGTGGTCGTTTCGCAACCTGCCCGAGAACCGTGACTGGCTGAAGCAGATCGCCGAGTGGTTCGCGGATTGGCCCGTCGCCGTGGAAGTGCGGCACGACTCGTGGCTGGGCGACGACGTGCCGGAGTTCTTCCGGTCCCATCGGTTCACGTACTGCAATATCGATCAGCCGGCACGGGCGCACTGCCTGCCGCCGGGCTCGCAGGTCACGAGCGATATCGGCTATTTCCGGTTGCATGGACGCAATGCCCAGAACTGGTTCCGCGACCAGCAGGAAGCGTATGGAGGCCGGTATGATTACCTGTACTCGGGGTCGGAACTGGACGACATGCTCGGTCACATCCGCCGAATCGCCGCGCAAGCGAAGAAGACGTTTGTGGTCTTCAACAACCACAAGGACGCGAAAGCATTCGCCAACGCCCTGCAAGTCAAGGTGCGGGTTCAGCCTGGTGCGACAGTCCGCGCGCCGGCCGCGTTGCTCGTCCGGTTTCCATCGTTGCGGACTAGCGTGCGGTCCGTGGGACAAGAACAATTGCCCCTGGGGTGAGCCGGAATGGTTCGGCTGAAGAACAGAGTCCCCTCACCCTGACCCTCTCCCCGCTTGCGGGGGGGAGGGAACCCGTTGGGGAATCGTCGTCACGAAGCGGTCTTTCGCTTGTGGTGAGCAGAAGCGATCCCTTCTCCCCATCGGATGGGGAAAGGGTCGGGATGAGAGGCTCCGGTCTGGATCGTCCCGGGCTAAGGTTCCGTGGCGAGGATCTCTTCCACCGCGCGGCGGTGCGCTGCCGGCAGGGCCAGCCGCGCCAAGTCCTTCGGCGACGCCCACCGCAGATGGCCGTTGCACTTCGGCTCGGCGGCCGGTTCGCACGCGAACACCCGGAGCGTGATTCTTTTGTTCGTGATCGCATGCCGAAGCGTCACCAGCGGCCGGCGTGGCCGAAACCGTGTCTTTTCCAGCGGAGGCAGTTCCCACATGCCGGCCAACAGGCCGTGTGCCGGCCGGCGGCGCAGCAGAACGCGCCGACCGCGCCGCACGAAAGCGGCGTCCTGCGTCACGCGTTCGGGCGTGCGACATCCGCCACGATTCGGCAATTCGTCTTGTTGCCCGTTCGTCCGGGCCAGGCAAATCCGACTCAACGGACAAACGTCGCAGCGAGGATTAGCCGGCGTGCAAACCAGCGCGCCGAGTTCCATCACAGCCTGGTTGAACGTGCCGGGATTCTCGAGGGGCAGTATTTCCGTGGCCAGATCCCACAGCAGCTTGCGCGTCGCCGGCTTCGTCACGTCGGCGCGAACGCCGAACACCCGGGCCAGTACCCGCGCCACGTTGCCGTCGACCACCGGGACCCGTTGGCCGAACGCGATGCTGGCAATCGCGCCGGCCGTGTACCGGCCAATTCCGGGGAGTCGCATAAGCCCTTCGGTGTCCTGAGGTAGGTGTGCCGTGGCAGGGCGCGACCGCCGGGCGCGCCGTTGTTTCGGATGGCCCAGCGGTCCGTCCCTACCTACGGCCAACAGCCGCGCCGCACGGTGAAGGTTCCGGGCCCGGGAATAATAGCCGAGTCCTTCCCACAGCTTGAGCACGCGTTGGTCCGGCGCGTTTGCCAGGGATTCGACCGTCGGGAACGCGTGGATCCAGCGCTGGTAATAATCGCGCACGACTTCGACGCGGGTTTGTTGCAGCATGATTTCGCTGACCCAGATCTTGTAGGGATCGTGCGTCGCCCGCCACGGCAACTTCCGATGATGCCGTTGATACCAGCGCACGAGGTCGCGGTGGAAAGCGCGAACCGTTTTGGCATTGACCCGCGCAGAGTGGCTGTGGAATCGTGTCGCCATGGCTGAGCGCACATCCTACACGTGTGTGATTCCCGCTGACAAGGTCGCGCAGTTGAAGGCCGACCTGGAAGCGCGCGGTTACATGTTCCGCGACGTTCCCTACGCGCATTTCGGGGCCGAACACCGCGGCGAGAAAGTGAACGTGGCGCTTTACACCAGCGGCAAACTCGTCGTGCAGGGGAAGGGGACGACGGATTTCGTGCAGTTCTATCTCGAACCGCAATTGCTCGGCGAAGCGAAACTCGGTTACGAACACATTCTGGACCCGACGATGCTCGAGCCGCGGATCGGGGTGGACGAAAGCGGCAAGGGAGATTTCTTCGGGCCGCTCGTTATTGGGGGCGTGTTTGTCAATGAAGCGGCGGCGCGGGGGTTGATGGAGATCGGCGTGCGCGACAGCAAACTCATCAAGAGCGACACGCGCATCGGTGAGATGGCCAAAGAGATCCGGGCCACGGGGGGTTGCCTGGCCAATATCGTGGCCATCGGCCCGGAGAAATACAACCAATTGCACGCCCGGATGGGCAACGTGAACGACATCCTCGGCTGGGGACACGCCCGCGTCATCGAGAATCTGTTGGAGCGTCTGGACCCGGATGGCGCCGGGGCAGGCTGCAAGAAAGCCATTTCCGACCAGTTCGGCAACAAACGCATCGTCCAGCGTGCGTTGATGGAGCGCGGCCAAAAGATCGAGTTGGTACAGCGCCACAAGGCGGAGAGCGATCTGGCGGTGGCGGCAGCGTCCATCATCGCCCGGGACGAGTTCGTGCGGCGATTGCGCAAACTGGGCAAGGAATTCGGCGTCGAGTTGCCCAAGGGCGCGTCGACGGCCGTGGAAGAAGCGGCGGGAGAATTGGTGTCGAAGCACGGGCGCGAGGCGCTGGCGAAAGCGGCGAAGATGCATTTTCGGACGTCGCAAAAAGTGTTGGAGCAGGCCAAACCATGAAGACCGTGATTGTTCTCCTTCTGGTGGTGGTTATCGGTTTGGGGTTCGTGCAATGGGTGAAGGCGTTCAAGGCCCGGAGCGACATGGCGGGACGCGTCGAGCAACAACTCGATATGGTGGACAGCAACTCGATCGACTCCGTGAAACAGACCCTCGTGCAGGAGGCGCGGAAACTGGGTATTACGCTGAGGCCCGACAACGTTCACATCACCTACGAAGACACCGAGCAACGGACGCTCGCGCAGGAGATCGTCGGCAAGAAACTCGGCGCGCAATTCGTCAACAAACGCGCCACCATCACCGTCCACTACACCGCGCGCATTCTTGGGTTTCCCATCGCGGAGGACATCACCAACAGCCACATCCGGCAGGTCGAAGCCCCGCGGATGCCCGTGCCGCGTCAGGAACAGGAGCTACTCGGTCCGACGGACGAGTAGGCGGGGGTGGACACCGCCAAAAAATCGGTTACAATCCAGCCATGCCACTGTACGAATTCACCTGTAGCAAGTGCGACAAAGACTTCGAGTTGCTGGTTCGGTCGAGCAACTGGGAAGGCACGGCCGCCTGTCCGCATTGTGGCTCGAAGAGACTCACCAAGAAACTCTCCGTGTTCGCCTCTTCGGTTTCGTCGTCGTCATCTTCTGCGACGTCCGCCTGTGGCATGAATCCGCAAGGCGGTGGGTGCGGTTGCTGCGGCCCGCATCATCATCATTGATCTGAACTGCCGCTGACGGCGCCAGAGCCGTCTCGCCTGTCGCCACTCCGTCTTCGGTTTGCTTCGTGTCCTTCGTGGTGCAAAGGAATCCGTCGCCTGACGACATGTGTCCGTACTTGAAGACCCACTGAAAGGCGGTTAGCTTGCTCCATTGTTCGGGGTCGCAGTGGACGAAAGGAGCCTTCTATGCCGGAGAGAGTCGATTTTGCACAGCGGTATGCCACCGGTCAGATACCGTGGGATTCAGGAATACCCGATGAGGAATTGGTCCGGCTGTTGGACGCCGGGAAACTGACAGGGAAGACCGTCCTCGAAATCGGCTGTGGCACGGGAACCAATGCCGTCGAGTTGGCCCGGCGCGGGTTTCAGGTCACGGCGATCGACCTTGTCGATCAAGCCATCCGGTCCGCCCGCAACAAGGCGGGTCGAGCGAACGCATCCGTCGAGTTCCGGGTCGGGAACGTATTGAACGACGGCGTGGGCGGGCCGTACGACATCCTGTTCGACCGGGGCGTGTATCACGGACTGCGGCTGGAAGATCTGAACGGATTTCAGGAATTGCTCCGACGCGTGACCCGTCCCGGCAGTTGGTGGCTGAGCCTGGCCGGCAACGCGAATGAGAAACGGGAGGATGAAGGCCCGCCGGTGGTGACGGAACAGGAAATCCGCGCGGAACTCGGCCCGCTGTTCGACATCGTGGAACTGCGCGAGTACCGGTTTACCACCAATCAGGATGGGTTCCGTCCGCTGGCGTGGTCGATTCTGATGCGGCGGAAGTAAGCCGCCGGCAAGACGGTCCGGGCCCGCAAGATCTTCTGCATTCTTCGTGAACTTCGTGTCCTTCGTGGTGAAACTCGGCCCTTCGACCCGTTCGGCAGGCTCAGGATGACGCGCCGGGCGCGTCACTTGAACAAGGGCAGGATTTTCTTGAACTCGTCGGTGCCGGCCTGGCGGAGGAGTTCGAACACGGCGGACTCAACGGTGGTGATGACCGCACCGCAATCGCGGAGGCGTTCGACGGCGACCTTGTGGTCGTGCCGGTGGCGGGAACCGATGGCGTCCGCAGCGACGTACACGAAGTAATCCTTCATCAGGTCGATGGCGGTCTGCTGGACGCAGACGTGGGCTTCGATGCCGCAAAGGATGATGCGTTGACGCCGCAGATCTTTCATCGTCCGCATGAATTCCTCCGACCCGCAGCAGGAGAAACTCATCTTCTCGATTGGTGTGACCCCTTGGGCCGCCTCGGCAATCTCCGCGCAGACCGGACCGATGCCCTTGATGTATTGGGCTGTGACGACGATCGGGATTTGGAGGATCCGCGCGGACCCGATCAGCCGTTGCATCGCCGCGATGAGTTCGGCGCGTCGGGGCATGACGTTCATCAATTTCTCCTGCACGTCGATCACGACGAGCGCGGAATTTTGCGGGGTCAATCGCCAGTCAGACATGGGGAGAACCTCCGGGAAACGGAGTAATGGAGTGGCGGAGTGTCGGGGAGACCGGATTGGCCTCCGTTACCATTACTCCAAGACTCCAGTGCTCCAAGAACGCATTTCATTTTTCCAACATCCTGACGAACTCCGCTTCGGTCAGCGTTTTCACGCCGAGGGCGCGGGCTTTGTCGAGCTTCGAGCCGGCGTCTGCGCCGACAACCAGGTAATCGGTCTTCTTGCTGACGCTGTCGGTCACGGTCGCGCCGGCGTTACGGAGCGCGTGCTTGGCTTCGTCGCGTGAGAATTTGTCCAGCGTTCCCGTGACGACAACGGTTTTGCCGGCGAAAGGACCGGTGGCTGAACCGCGAGCAGGGCTCGCGGCTACAATATTGATGCGGGCTCTCTTGAGTTTGGCAATCACGGCCTGGTTGCGCGGGTTATGGAAGAAATCGTGGATGCTCTCGGCCATCACCGGGCCGACGTCTTCAGCTTCCTGCAACTCCTCGACGCTCGCCGACGCGAGTTTGTCGAGATCGTGAAAGTGGTCGGCGAGCTTGCGCGCCGCGCCTTCGCCGACGTGCAGGATGCCGAGGCCGTTGATCAACCGCCAGAGTTCCCGATTCTGGCTGTCGGCGATGGCGTTGACGACGTTGGTCGCGGACTTTTCGGCCATGCGTTCGAGGTTGGCGAGTTGATCGACGGTCAGCGAATAAATGTCGGCTACGTCCCTGACCAGTTTCTTGTCGACCAACTGATTGACCAGCACTTCGCCCAAGCCCTCGATGTCCATCGCTCCGCGCGAGGCGAAATGGCCGATGGTACGTTTGAGCTGCGCGGGACAAGCAATGTTTTCGCAGCGCCACGCGACGAATTCAGGGTCGCGATGAATCGGCCCGCCGCACACGGGGCATTTGCCGTGGACGTGCTTGACGAAATCGAACGGCCGGGCATCCCGCAGCCGCTTTTCCTTCACGACGCCGACCACGGCGGGAATGACTTCACCGGCTTTCTCGATGACGACCGTGTCGCCGATGCGGATGTCTTTGCGTTTGATTTCCTCTTCGTTGTGCAGTGTGGCGCGGCTGATGGTACTGCCAGCGAGGAACACGGGTTCGAGTTCAGCGACCGGCGTGAGCGTGCCGGTGCGGCCGACCTGCACGGTGATGTCCTTGAGTTTCGTCTGCGCTTGTTCGTGGGAATACTTGTACGCGATGGCGTAGCGTGGCGCTTTGGCGGTCGCGCCGAGCCGTTCCCATTGCGCAAGGCTGTTGACTTTCACCACGGCGCCGTCGATTTCGAACGGCAGTTTGGCTTCGAGCGTCTGCAATTCCTCCGCCCGGCGGATGACTTCGTCGATGTCCTTGCAGATCCACCAGTGGCGGTGCGTGGGCAGTCCAAACTTCTTCAGCGATTCGAGCACTTCGGACTGGGTGCTGATGGACAGGCGGGACGCCTGTCCTACGTCGGCAATCGCGTAGAACACGGCATTCAGCGGACGCTGGGCGACGATGGCGGGGTCGAGTTGTTTCAGCGAGCCGGCGGTGGTGTTGCGGGGATTCTGGAACAGCGGTTCGCCGGCTTTCTCTCTGGCGGCGTTCAGCTTTTGAAAGTCAGCCACTTTCATGTACACCTCGCCGCGGACCTCCAAGAGGCGGGTGATGGGTGATGGGAGATGGGTGATGAGAGACAGCGGAATGGCTTTGATGGTTTTGAGGTTGGCGGTGATGTCGTCGCCGGTGGTGCCGTCGCCGCGGGTGGCGCCGACGGTCAACTGGCCGTTCTCGTAGTGCACGGAGATGGATACGCCATCGATTTTGGGTTCGAGGACGTATTCGACGTTTTCGTTGGGGAGAAGTTTGCGGACCCGGGTATCGAACTCGCGCAGTTCCTCGGTGCTGTAGGTATTGTCCAGCGACATCATGGGGACGCTGTGGCGGACGGGGTTGAACTCCTTGACGGGCTGGCCGCCCACGCGTTGGGTCGGTGAATCGGGCGTGACGAGGTCGGGATGTTCCTCTTCGAGCTTCTTCAATTCCGCATAGAGCCTGTCGTACTCGCGGTCGGGGATTTCGGGTTTCGCCTCGACGTAGTAGAGGAAATCGTGGCGCCGGATCTGCTCGCGGAGATCAGCGATACGTGCTTGGGCGTCGGCGCGTTTCATAAACCCAGTAGGCCGAGGCGGCAATGAATCCGCCAAACGTGTCCGCCGCCCAGTCCCGCACGTCACAGTCGCGGCCGGGCACGAAGCGCTGGTGGAATTCGTCGGAGGCGCCGTAGGCCGAGGTGATCAGGAGGGCCAGCACAATGGCCTTGGTCAGAGACGAACGGTGGGCGTAGCGCAGGGGCAGCAGGATGAGAAACCAGAAGATGAGGTAGAAGATGAAATGTTCGACCTTATCCTTGTTTTCGAATTGCGGACCGACCTGGGGCAGTTGCGACTGGGACGACAGGAAGAAGATCAGTCCCGCCCACGCGAGGGACGGCAGCCAGAAAACGAATTTGCGAAGTGGCGTCATCAACGGGCAGCGATGATGGCGCAGGGGCGGGAACGCGACAAGCAGTATTTCACTGTTGTGCGGCATGGCGGGCTTGCATACACTGTCTGCCGGCAAGGAGGTCCGACATGTTCAACAGCTTGGCCCGCTCGCAGCGCGGGAAAGGGCTGCTCCGGACGACGCGGTTTGTCGTCCTCAGCAATTTCCTGCGGACGGGAATTGTGGAGTGGCTCGGGTCCCGGCCCGGTCGCGCGGCCAGCCTGGACGAGATCGTCGAGTTTTACTTTGCGTCTGCCACACCGGCGCCACCGGAAGACGTCGACCTGCTGCAACAGTATTACAGGGGTGCTGCCAGTCCCAACAAGATGGAATTCGTCGATTACCTCCTCAACCACGCGAGTTGGTTGAAGGGGCGCCGCCAAGAGGTGAAGTTCAAGCCGCCTGAACCAAGCGTCCATGACTGGAACCCGGTGGTCCGCGCACTGCACGTCAAGCACGACCCGGACTTTCCCGGCACCGACCCGGCCCGGCGTCGTACGGCCCGCGCGCACTGGAACGGCTTCCTGACGATGGCCGACGCGTTCGACATCGTCGGCTACGACAACGAGCGCGTCCAACTATCGGAAGGTGAATTGGCGGGTCTGCGCCGTGAGTTGGAGTTGTTTGGCGACGGCTACTACGGGGTGGACGATCTGCTGGGAGTGTTGTTGAAAGTCGAGGCGCTGCGCGGGGAAACGAGTTGGATCGTGCGTCCGCCGCCGTTCATGTTGGAATCGTGCGATGCGGTGGCGCGGCGGATTGGGATCGCGTCGTACTGGCGGTTCTCGCCCCGGTTGCGCAACGGCGGCTGCCGGGTGTTGGACCTGGGTTGTGGGAGTGGCATCTATTCCAACGCATTTGCGGAGCGCGAGAACAAGTGCGTGGCGGTGGACCTGACGCCATGGGTGTTCTTCCGGGCGTTTCTCGGGGCGCGCGACGGAGTGCAGGTCGAGTGTTGCGACATGAACGCGATGCCCGAGCGGGTGACGCGCGAGCCGTTCACGCATGCGATCTCCAACATCGCCGCGCATCACATCAAGCAACGGCCCGCGCTGTTCGCCAAACTGCGCGAGCGTTTGGGAAACGGTGGCGAGCTCTGCGTGCTGAACTTCAATTACTCGCTGCGCGACCGGCCGAAGTTCAACCCGATTGCCAAACTGAAGCGGCAGTTTGCCGCCCAGATTCAGTATAACTGGTCGGTGCTGGAGTTCGACCGGGGCGGCGTGGACTTCATTTCACCGCGGGACGTGGCGCGGGACATGGAACAGGCGGGGTTTGCGGCCGAGGTGCATCCGTGCGATCCGCTCAAGGAATTGTGGTTCGTGCGCGGTGTGAAACGCTAGGACCTAGTCGGGGCGGCCCCTACTCGGGACGGTTCGGAACCATTCGATTGTCCGGTGAATGCCGTCTTCGAACGACACGCTCGGTTTCCAGGCAAGTTCGGTGCGGATCTTTTCATTGCTGAAGCGCCGGCGTCCACCCAGGAACAGCACCGAAAGCCGCGTGATCGGGAATCGGACCCGAAATGCGGTGGCGTGCGTGAGGCATTCACTCAGGAAACCGATGTTGTGCGCGAGCCGGTACGACATCGATCCGCGCGGCGAGGGGAGGTCGAGCAGTTCGCAAATGCGTGTGAGGAACTGTCGCTGCGTCGGCGAATTGCTGTCGTCGGCGACGTTGTAGATCTGGCCGTCGGCCCGCCGGTTCGTGGCGGCCAGTACAATCGCTTGGGCGGCGTCAGTCGCGTACACGAGGTTCAGGCGGTTGTCGCCGCTGCCGATCCATTTGACGCGGCCGGAACGCAGCGCCGAGATGGTGCGACCGACGGTCGTGGTGTCGCGGGGGCCGTAAATCCATGTGGGGCGGAGGATTGTCGTCACCAGACGCTTCTGCGCATGTGCTTCTCGCACAAGCTGTTCGGCTTCTATCTTAGCCCTTGCGTAGTAACGCCAACGGTACGGCGTGCCGTAGGCGCAGGTCTCTTCGAAAAGAATGCCTTCACGCGCCGGCCGCTCGTAAACCCCGACGCTGCTGATGTAGATGACTTGTCGGACGCCGGCGGCGGCGGCGGCTTCCAGCACGTGGCGCGTGCCGTCAATCGTCGCCTCGAGGTATTCCTGCCAGCCACCGGCGGGTTCGACTTTGGCGGCAACGTGCACGACGACATCGGCTCCCCTCATTCCGCGGCGCAGTTCATCGGTTTGGTCCAATGCCGCAGTGTGTAATGTCACTCCCAGCGACTCCAGGAACGCGACGCGCGAGGAGGCCCGGACGCAGGCTGTTACCTTGGAGCCGTGGTGCAAGAAGGCTTCGGCGCAATGTCCACCCAGATATCCCGAGGCGCCGGTGAGGAAAACATTCATGGGGTCAAATTGTGCTTTAGTCTGGGGGGAGACTCTTATTATACTTTGGATGTCAGGTACAACTGAAAATCATGGGGAACCCGACGATTCAGAAGGTTTGCTTTGCAGTGCTGATGGTGGGGCTGATCATCTGGCGGGCGTGGGAGACGCACCGCCGACAAGGAAGTGTCCGGGGGAAAATCAGCATGTCGTGGTCGATTTACGCGCTGGTTGTTTGTACGGGGGTGGTGTTCGTGGGCACGCTGGTAGAGTTCTGCTTTGTACCGAGGCGTCACTATCTCGTGGTTTCGATCCTGGGTGTGGGGCTGTTTTTCGTCGCGCACATTCTACGTCTCCGGGCCATTCGAACGCTGGACAGGTTTTGGAGCCTGCACGTTGAGATCCGCGATACGCAAGAATTGGTTCAGGATGGTGTATACGGGTACATTCGGCACCCGGCCTATGCTGCGTTCATTCTGGAGCACGTTGCGGTTCCCTTGGCGGCCAACGCTTGGTATTCGGTCGGGGCGGCATTGTTCTTGTACGTTCCGATGTTGCTGCTGCGGATGCACATTGAGGAGGCCGCTTTGGTCGCGAAGTTCGGTGACAAGTATCGGGACTACCAACGGCGGGTGGGTGCCCTGCTGCCGCGTTTCTCGGCGCTGGCAGGACTATGGGGGTCCCGTCAACCGAGTTCATGACGACGCTGTACTACTGTTTGGTGCTGCTCAATGCGCTGGTGACGTTCGCGGCGGCGGCAGTCGTGTTCTGGCGGAACCGGAGTATCGTCGTCGGCCCCGTGTTCGCGACAGCGTTGATTGTACACGGCAGTTGGCTGATCGGGTACGCGCATTACCTCGTCCCGCTGGGAATGCATCAGGGCATGTTTTGGGCACACTGGACGTTATGTTGTGCCATCATCGGACATCCTCTCTTGTTCCACGCCATGTGTGCCGTTGCGCAGGAGAATCGTCGCTATCGCTGGGCGATTGGGGCGGGGTATCTGAGTGCCCTGGTCTTTGTGGTGTTTCTGTTCCAGGGGCTGATCGTCAGCGGTTTGAAACCCGCCCCGTACATGAACCACTACGTGCGGTACAACCGCTCGTTGTACTTGCCGCTGCTCGGCCACATCGTGCTCTGGCAGTCGCTCGGTGCGCTGGTGATGTGTCGCAGCGCGTGGCAATCGGTGGGTTACAAGCGGACGCAACTGGTTTATTTCTTGGTCGCGTGGCTGGTGGAGTTCATCACCATCCAATCCATTCTGTTGCCGGTCGAGTACAACATCAACATTCCCCCGGTCGGCCTGTTCGTGTTGCCGTTGAACATAACGTTTGTGGCCTACGTGTTGGCCAAGGCGCGGTTTGCGGATTTCAACGTGGTCATCGCCCGCGTGTTGCTCCATTCCCTGACGTTGCTCGTGATCGTGGTGATGAGCCTGCTGTTCGTCGTGGGGATGATGGCGGTGGCGCCGACGTTCATGAACCAGGAGCAAATCCTGTTCACCTTGGTTCAGGTGGTGACGATTGGCCTGGTGGTCGCGCTGACTCTGCCGCGGTGGTTGCCGCGGGCGGAGCGGATGATGCAGGAGCGGATGTTCGGCAAGCGCTACGGGTATCAGGACACGTTGGCCCATTTGGTCAAGGATCTGAGTCGGATCGCGACCATCGACCAGGTGTTGGGCACGGTGGCGACCACCGTCCACTCACAAATGCAGGTCTCCCGTGTCATCATCCTCATGCAAGATCTGTTGTCGAGCGATTACAAGTTGCAGGCCGAGAGCGGCCTTGGGGCGCAGGATGACGCGGATTCGTTGGTCTTGAAGGAGAACGCGGCGATTGTGAAGTGGCTGGTGGGCAACCGGGACGCGCTGGTACGCGAAGAGATTCCGCGCCGGGTCGCCCCGTGGCTCCAACAGCTTCTTGAGGCGGAGTTGGACCGGCTGAAGGTCAACGTGTGCGTGCCCATGATGCTTGACGATCGCCTCGTGGGCTTGATCGGCCTGGGTGAGAAACTGAGCCGGGACATGTTTTTCGTCAGCGATTTGCGGCTGCTGGAAACATTGGCGACCGAAGTGGCGCTGGCCGTGAGGTATCGCCACATGGAGGACGAAGTCTTCCGCAAGAACCGTCTCGCCGAGTTGGGAACCATCGCCGCCGGGGTGGCGCACGAAATCCGCAACCCGCTCGCCTCCATCAAGACGTTCGCGCAGTTGATGCCCGAGCGCATGGACGACCCCGAGTTCAAGAACGAGTTCAGCAAACTCGTGCAGAAAGACGTGGACCGCATCACGAAGGTCATCGAGAGCATGCTGGCGTTTGCCCGACCGGCGCAGGTGACCATCGCCGAGCACACGACCAACGACCTCATTGAGGAAGCGATTCTGCTGGTCCAATCACGCCTCAAGGACAAGCGGATTGAATTGACGCGGCAGTTCCACGGCAACCCGGTGATCAAGGTGGACAAACACCAGATGCTGCAGGTGCTGGTCAATCTCCTCAGCAACGCCGCGGATGCACTGCACGAGCGGGGAAAGATCCGCGTCGCCACGGGTGTCCGGCAGCTCGATATGGGCGACAACGGCAACAAGGGCCGGGATTATGCCGTTATCGAAGTGGCCGACAATGGCCCCGGCATCCCGGCCGCCGTTCGGAGCCGCCTGTTCGACCCGTTTTTCACCACCAAGAAGGGCGGCACCGGCCTCGGATTGTCCATCTCGCAGAAGATCGTCCGCGACCATGGCGGGGCGATCACGGTCTCGAGTGTTGAGGGTAAAGGGACGTCCTTCCAGGTCAACCTGCCGTTGAAGTAGCGTTGCCTGCGCAAAATTGTTCAGCCCGACAAGAAGTTCTTTACTTTTCGGGCGGAGATTGTGTATCCTGCGAGTTGGGGAACCTTTCTGAAGGCAGGCCGCCAGAGCGGCCAGGCCGTCGGTGGACGTTTTTGTATTCCCCCGTACGTGACAGGACAAGTGTCGATGAATAAACGCAGAGTCGTGATTACCGGCTTGGGGGTGGTGAGCCCCTTGGGGATTGGCCGGGAAGAATTCTGGAAAAACGTCGTTGCCGGTGTATCGGGCGCGGACCGGGCACCGATACTGGTCAATTCGGATTGTCCCTGGAAAGTCGCTGCCGAGGTCAAAGATTTCCATCCGGAGAACTGGCTTCCGCCGAAGGATCTGCGCCGCATGGATCGGCTGGCGCATTTCGGCGTCGTGGCCGCGTTCGAGGCGGTGGCCGATGCCGGGCTCGATCTCCAGAAGGAGAATCGGGAACGCATCGGCGTGTCGATGGGCACGGCGCAGGCCGGCATGCTCTACGGCGCGCACGAGATGTCGATGTATTTGCAGAAGGGACTGAACGCCGTCACGCCGTACTTGGGCGTGGCGGTTTTCACTGGTTCGTGCGGTGGATTGGTGGCCATGTATCTCGGACTCAAGGCGCCGTGCATCACGATTTCCACCGGCTGCGATTGTTCGACTTCCGCGATCGCCCATGCGGCCGACGCGATCGTGCATGGCGATGCGGACGTGATTCTCGCGGGAGGAGCGGATGCGCCGATCCACCCGATGGTGGTGATCTCCTTCGGATTGATTTACGCCGTGACCGAACGCAACAACGAGCCGCAGCGGGCGGCGCGGCCTTTCGATGCCAAGCGTGACGGGTTCGTGATTGGCGAGGGCGGCTGCGTGTTGGTTTTGGAGGAACTCGAACACGCGCGGCGCCGCAACGCCCACATCTATGCGGAACTCGTCGGCTGGGGGGCGACGTGTGACGCTCATCATATGTGTCATCCCGATCCCAGCGGCCGGCAAGGGGCGCGCGCCCTGGCCATGGCGTTGGCCCGAGCGGGCATTCGCCCCGAGCAGGTCGATTATCTCAACGCGCATGGGACGTCCACGCCGCTGGGAGACAAGGCCGAGACGGTGGTGGTCAAGATCGTGTTTGGCGAGCAGGCCTACAACGTGCCCATCAGTTCCATCAAATCCACCCTGGGCCACATGCAGGGCGCGTGCGGCTCCATCGAGATCGCCGCCTGTTGTCTGGCGATCCGCGACAACGTTCTGCCCCCCACGATCAACTACGAGTACCCCGATCCGGAATGCGATCTGGACTATGTACCGAACGTCGCCCGCCACCGCCGCGTGGACGTGGCGGCGAGCAACTCGTTCAGCTTTGGCGGCCGCAATACCGCCGTCGTCATCCGGCGGTATCAAGATCGCTGCTTCCGCCCATCAGATAACGGGAACGCAAACTCGGTTACGCATGAAAACAGCCCTGTTGCTCACTAATTCGGCCGAAACCCAACGGTTGCTGACCGATATTCTCGGCGAGCGGACGAATCTGGTTTTGCTTCCGCCGCCGTCCGAGGCGACGCGTGAGAGGTTCGATGCGTTGTTCGCGACCTGGCTGCGGCTGGCGGACGCAGTGATTCTGGACGCCGCCTCGCTGGGGGCACCCAGCCGGTGGGCCGTGGAATCGCTCGCCGCGGCGAAGATCGAGGAGCGGCAGGCGGTCGTGGTGCGCGCGGCGGCGGGACAGCAGGCGTTGTATTCGTTCCCGCCGCATTGGCTGACGGTGTCGGACACGGAATCTCCCGAGCAACTCCAGCAGGCGCTGGGGACGTTTTTCGAGCTGCGCGAGACGCAGGCGAAACTGAAGCGCGCCGACGCGGTCATCACGCAGCAACGCCAGATCGCGCGGGCGTCCGCCAGCACGGGCCCGCGCCCGATGCGCGCCAGCGGCATTCCGCCGGCACCGGCGCTGTCCGCGAGTTCATCCAACGATCTGTATCGCTACCGCGCCGCCCTCAAGAGCATCTCGCAGTTGCTGGGTCGGCGTCCCGAGCGGGACGCGTTGTGGCGCGAGTTGCTGGGTATCGTCCGCGAGTTGCTCGGCGTCGGCAAGCTGGCCATCTTTGCCCGGGCGTGGCGGGCCGATTTGACGGCTGACCCGGCGGCGGGGACGGCGGAGACGCTGGCCGCGGTCGCCAGCGCGGGAATCGCGCCGGAGGTCGTCGGGCATCTTCGGCTGACGGCGGATGCGGGCATCGGCGGCTATCTCGGCAGCGAGGCCAGGATTTTGCGTCGGGCGCAACTGCTCGATCCGCTCGCGCTGGATTTCGACCCCCAGATCGCGCACGAGTTCGAGTTGCTCGGCACGGAGGTCGCGGTGCCGATGTTCGACAACGACCGGTTGTTCGGGGTGCTGACGTTTAGCGGCAAGATCACGGGCGAACCCCTGGCGAACGAGGAACTGGAACTGGCGTATCATCTTCTGGCCCAGATCGCCCAGGCCATTCACAACTTCGATCTGCTCGATCAGATCGCCAGCCAACAGCGGTTGCTCAGTGAAGTGCTGGCCAACGTGCAGAGCGGTGTGGTCGTCGTCGGCCAGGGCAACCGGATCCTGTGCCTCAACCGCCGGGCGCGCGAGTTGTTGGAACTGGCCCCGGCCGAACCGGGGCCGGGTGCGGGGGACTGGGTGGGCCAACCGTTGAACAACCTGCCCAGTCGGGTGGCCGACGTGGTGTTCGAGGCGCTGGAGACCGGGCAGGAGATCCAGCAGCGCGAAGTGACGTTGCCGCGCGGGCATCGTCCGCTCGGCCTGAGCGTGACGCGGTTCGTCGCCGCCACGAGCGGCCCGGCTGCGGCGGAGGACAATCGGGTGGCGGTCGCGCTGATCGAAGACCTGACCCAACTGAAGCTGCAGCAGGCGCAGGCCCGCGCGCTGGCGGACAAGGAATTTTTCACGCGGCTGGCGGCGCGCTTGTCGCACGAACTGAAGAACTCACTGGTGTCGATCAAGATCTTCGCGCAACTGTTGCCCGAGCGGTACAACGAGAAGGAATTTCGCGAGCAATTCAGCACGACCGTCACCAACGAGGTGAGCCGCGTCGATGTGTTGGTCAACAACCTGACGTTTTTCGCGCACCCGTTGTTGCTGGTGTACGAAGAGGTGGTAATCAGCGACCTGATCGAGGCGTGCCTGAAAAATATCCGGCAGGAGTTTGGCCGCAAACAGGTGGTGCACATCGTCGGCGTGGGGGAGAAGGCCCCCGAGTCGCCCGCGGCGCCCGTAGTGACGGTCAAAAAGAATTTCAGCCACAAGATCGCCCGCATCGAAGCCGACCGCATCCGGCTGATGCAGGCGTTCGAGCACGTGCTGCGCAACGCCGTGCAGTCGCTCCCGCAGGGTGGGCGGCTCAGCGTGAGCACTGCCGACGCCCAGCCCGGGGACTACCCGGAGGGGTCATTGCCGCCCGGCGGGGCGATGCGCATCGAATGGCAGGATTCGGGCACGGGGATCGCCCTGGAGGACTTGAAGCAGGTCACGGAACCGTTCGTTACCACCCGCAATGTCGGCGTGGGGTTGGGGCTGACGATCGTGAAGAAGATCATCGAGCGGCACGGTGGCCGGCTCGAGATCGACAGCTTGCTGGGGCGCGGCACGACCGTGGTGATGCTGCTCCCCTTGAAAGCGCAGCCGCACCCCGACGATAAACTGTTGGCCGAGAACGCGGAGGAGGGGGCGCCGTCCGATCTCCACGAAGCCGGAGAAGACGCCGATGCTCCGGGTGACGCCGCCGGACGTCGGGATGCGAACACGGGCCGGCGCGCGGACAAAAAATGAAGTGCGGTTCGGGGTTGTTGCGATGGGGGACGCTGCAGAAGGGAGTTCAATATCGATGTCAAGGAGGCAAGTAAGCGATGGCAAAAGCACGAATTTTGGTAATTGACGACGAGGAAAGTCCGCGCGAATCCTTACGGTTCATCTTGAAGGATCGTTATGAAGTGGTGCTGGCCGAGAGCGGGCCGGGCGGATTGGAGACCCTCACCAAGAACGGGCCGTTCGACGTGATGCTGCTCGACATGAAGATGCCGCAGATGGACGGGCTGGAAGTGCTCTCGAAGACCCTGCAGCTTGTCCCAACTCTGCCCATCGTGATGGTGACGGCCATCACCGAGGCCAAACCAGCCGTGCAAGCCATGAAGATGGGCGCGGCGGATTACCTCAACAAACCGTTCGACGTGGATGAGATCCGGCTCGTGGTCGATCGGATCCTCAAGGAGAAGGCACTCGAGCGCGAGGTCGGCCGCTTGCGCACGGAACTGCAGGTGGTCAGCAAGTTTGAGAACATCGTCGGCTCCAGCCCCGCCATGCAGAAGGTCTACACGCTGGTCCAGCGCGTCGTCGACACCGACGCCACCGTGCTGGTGCTGGGCGAGACCGGCACGGGGAAGGAGTTGGTCGCCCGCGCCCTGCATTACAACAGTGTCCGGCGCGAGGGGCCGTTCATCGCGCTCCACTGCGCCGCGATTCCCAGCGAGTTGTTGGAGAGCGAGATGTTCGGCCACGAGAAGGGGGCGTTCACGGGGGCACTGCAACGGCGCATCGGCATGTTCGAGGCCGCCGGCGGCGGCACGTTGTTCCTCGATGAGATCGGGGAGATGCCGCACAGCACCCAGAGCAAGCTGCTGCGCTCGATTCAGGAGCGCGAGATCCGCCGGATCGGCGGCCACGAAACGATCGGGATCAACGTGCGCTTGGTGTGCGCCACGAACCGCGACCTCGAGGCGGAAGTCAAACAGGGCAAGTTCCGCGAGGACCTGTTTTACCGCATCAACGTCGTGCCGATCACGGTTCCCGCGTTGCGGGATCGCCGGGAGGACATCCCGCTGCTGGCGCAACACTTCCTGCAGCGGTTCGCCAAGGACCTGAATCGGGAGGTGCCGCAATTCACGCCCGCCGCAATGGATTTGTTGCTGGGGTACTCGTGGCCGGGCAACGTGCGCGAGTTGGAGCATGCCATCGAGCGCCTGCTGGTGACGTGCGATTCCAACAAAGTCGACGTCGAGAACCTGCCGTTTGTGATTTCCCAGACAGACGTGGCGGCGGCGCACATTGCGTCGCGGCTGACGGCAACCACGCCCAGCGTCAACTTCGGCGAGAAACTGGAGTTTGACGAGAGCGGCCTGGACTTGCCGAAGATTACCGAAGATATCGAACGCCGTGCGATCGAGGAGGCATTGCGGCGCACCGACGGCGTCATCACGGAAGCGGCACGCGCCCTTCACATCACGCGGCGGATGCTTCGCTACAAGATGGACAAACTGAACATCTCCCTGGGTCATGCGGAGGCCGCGGAAGAACCCGAGGAGTCCGGCGAGGGGGCCGCAACCGTCAAGTGAGGCTTTCAAACTTGTTCGAGGTCGACGATTAACGTGGCCAATTTTGCGCTGACAGCGACCGGCAATCGGCCGCCTTCGATTCTCCCGGGTGGTTGTGAACACCGCGCCTGCACGTCAGGACGGTATCCTGCTTTCCGCCACAATGGCATAACCATTGCTGGGTCAAGAGCGGGTTGTATTGGACAACTGCTCGACACGGAGGAGGGCATAGCTGAATGAGAAAGCTGGCACAGACGTTGGCAGGCGTAATGGCGGTCGCAGTCATCGGCTCCCTGGCAGTTCCTGGGGCATTCGCGCTGGGGTTTCGTAATCCCGACCAGGACGCCCGAGCCACCGCTCAAGGAGAAGCGTTCGTCGCCCAGGCCGATGACGCATCCGCGATTTATTACAATCCGGCCGGTTTGACCCAGCTCAAGGGCACCGAGATCACGTCGGGCGGCATGTTGACGTTTCGCGACATCACGTTCAAGGGGGACAGTGGCACCAGGGACCATGTGGGCTCGCCGGCGTTCACGCCCCATTTCTTCATGGCCACCGATTTCGGATTGGAGAAATGGCGGTTCGGTCTCGGCACGACCATTCCCTACGGCAACAGCATGGACTGGGGTTCCGGGCCATTCTCCACGCTTGTCCGCAAGAGCAGCATGGCGGTCTACAACATCGCCCCGTCGGTGGCCTACAAGTTCAACGAACACCTCTCGTTGGGTGTGGACTTGAACGTCTATCACGGGACGACTGAGTTGCAGTTCGACTTTTCTCCGATGCTGCAGGGGTCGCGGTCGAAATTCGAGGGGGATGGCGACGCGCTCGGCGCGACGGTCGGCCTGATGTGGAAGATCAACGACCAGCACACCATCGGCGTGGTCTACCGCAGTCCCTTCACCATCGATTTCCATGGACAGGCCAAGAACAAGGACGCCAGTATCTATACCACCTCGGCCGGCGCTTCCGCCAAGATCAACTTCCCGCAACAGGTGGCCGCTGGTTACGCGTTCCGTCCGATCAAGCGCTGGAAGCTGGAGGCGGACGTGGAGTGGACCAATTGGGAAACGTTGAACACGGTCCGGCTGCGGAGCGACGACCCCATCGTGACCGGCGATCCGCGGACCACCATCGCGTTCAATTGGCTGGACAGTTTCTTCTACGAGTTCGGCACGCAGTATGATATCAACAAGAATTGGGCGGCCCGGGCGGGCTACATCTACTCCGAGAACTCCGTGCCCACGAGCACGTTTTCTCCCAACCTGCCGGATGCCAACCGCCACGTGTTCAGCGTTGGCTTCGGCTACGACAGCAAGGAAAAGGCGATCCTGTTTTCCAAGCTCGGATTGAGCGTCGACCTGGTGTATCAATATGCCCTGTCCGAGAATCGCACCATTCCGGCGGGAGCGAGCTTGGCCAGTCCGTACGTCGACGGCAAGTGGGAGAGCAGCAGCCATGCGGTCATGATGACCACCACGCTGAAATTCTAACCAAACCAATCACGAGCCATGGCGACACCCGAGACGATGATCGAAGAACCACCGGCGGCGCAAGCAGCCGAAAAACCCACGCTCTTGATCGTGGACGATGAGCCGGGTCCGCGCGAATCGCTCCGCATCGTCTTCAAAGATCGCTACCATTGCGTCACCGCCATGTCGGGGCGCGAGGGGATCGAGTACGCGCGCAGCCATCCAGTCGACGCCGCCATTCTCGACATCAAGATGCCCGACCTGACCGGCGTGGACGTGCTGCGCGAATTGAAGGAGATCGACCCGAACATCGAGTGCGTGATGCTCACGGGCTACGAGACCATCGAGACGGCCCGCGCCGCGGTGCGCTACGGGGCGGCGGATTATCTCAACAAACCATTCGACGTGTTCTTCGTGCGCGAGGTGCTCGACAAGTGCATGAAGCGTCGCCAGGCCAAACTCACCACGACCGAGTCACTTCGCACCCTGGAACGCACCAACGAGGAGCTCGGACGGGAGTTGGCACAGCTCAGCCGCGCCGTCGAGGCGGGCGTGCTGTCGGCGGGCGTCGTGCACGAGATGAACAACCCGCTGGCGATCATCGCCGGCTACGCGGACTTGTTGGGCCGCGACCTGGCCGCGCTCGGGGGAGCCGATCCGGAGACCGCGCAGCATGTAAAACAACGGCTGGACTCAATCCAGCGTGAAATCGAACGGTGCAAGGACATCGCCCGCCGGTTCCTGAACTTTTCAGGGAGCGGGTCGGACACGTGGGAGATCGTCGGCGCCCGCAAGCTGTTGGAGGACGCCGCGGCCCTGATCCGGGCGCATCCGGCCAACCGCGGCGTGGAGATTTCGTTCGCTTCCGGCGATCCGGACCCGCAGTTGAAAGCCAATCCCGCAGAAGTTCTGCAGATGCTGATCAACCTCGGCGTCAATTCGCTGCACGCCACCAACGGAAAGGGGACCCTGCAGTTGTCGGCCATGCGGGCTTCGTCTGTGCCGACGGACCTGGTGTTCCGCTCCGAATCGTTCGACCCGCAGAAGCCGCTCGTGCGGATCGCGGTGGTCGACAACGGCTGCGGCATCGCGCCGGAGAACCTCGGCAAGATTTTGCAGCCCTATTTCACGAGCAAAAAGGAAGGCACGGGTTTGGGACTGGCGATCGTGTGCGAACTGGTCAGCCATTACGGCGGCGCCATCGGCATCCAGAGCACCGTCGGACACGGCACGACGTTCAGCCTCTACTTGCCGCTGGCGGCCTGAATCTGCTAGCATCCCACCGGAATGGGTGGGGAGCCCCAAGCAGAGTCGGTTTTCCTCGGAATCGAGGGCGGCGGCACGCATACCGTGGCGTTGCTCGCCAACGGGCGCGGCGCAATCCTCCAGCGGCACGAATTCGGCCCGCTCAACCTCAAACTCTCCACCGATGCGCAGATACTTTCCACGCTCCGCCGCATCCGTTCGTCAACCATCCGCCATCGTCCATCCGCCATCTCCCATTCCCCGGCCTCCGTCGCGGTCTGCCTGGCGGGTTGCCGCACCAACTCTGACCGCTCCCGCGTGCGGGCGCTGGCGGCCCGCGTCTGGCTCCGAACGAGAATAACGATCGGCAGCGACATCGACTCGGGTCTCGCCGCGGCGTTCGGGCCGGACCGGGACGGCATTTTGGTCGTGAGCGGCACCGGCTCATGCGTGTTCGGCCGGAAAGGGCCGCGCACGGCCCGTGCCGGCGGCTGGGGACATTTGCTGGGCGACCACGGCAGTGGCTACTGGATCGCGCTCACCGGGTTGCGTAACGCGATTCGCGATTACGATCGCACCGGCCAGATCAATCCCCGGCTGCGCCAGGCACTGGCCCGGTTGTGCCTGAACGCGCCCGAGCAATTGATCGATTGGACGGCCGGCGCGACGAAGGATGAAGTCGCCGCGCTCGCGCCTCTCTTCCTGCACGGGAACAAGGGATTGCTCTTGCAGAGCGCGGCGTTCCTCGCGATGGACTGCGCGGCTGTCGCGCGCAAACTGCACCTCGAAGCGCCGACCGTCGCGCTCGCGGGCGGCGTGCTCCGCAACAATGGCAATCTGCGGAAATGGGTGACGCACCGGATCCGCACGATGCTTCCCGGAGCCCGGGTGATGCTCGCGCCGCGGGAATCCGCCATCGGCGCGCTCCGGCTGGCAGGTCTTCATTCCACCACGCCACCACTCCGCCGCTCCGCCACCGCATCCGTTCCCCTGACCGAACTCCGCAATCCGCGCACGATGGACCTCGATAGACGCAGCGTCTCGCAACTGATCGATGCGATGCTGGCGGAGGAATCCCGCGTGATTCCCGCGCTGTGCCAGAACAAGCGCGCCATCCAACGCGCGGTCAACACGATCGTCGCGGCGTTTCGACGCGGGGGACGGTTGTTCTACGTCGGCGCCGGCACGAGCGGACGGCTCGGTGCGTTGGACGCCAGCGAATGTCCGCCGACGTTCTCCACCGACCCGGACATGGTTCAGGGCATCATTGCGGGCGGGGCCCCGGCGCTGCATCGTGCGGTCGAGGCGGCAGAAGACGATCCGCTGGCCGGCGCGGAAGCGATTCGCAATCGCGGCGTGGGGAAGCGCGACGCCGTCGTCGGTATTGCGGCGAGCGGGCGCACTCCGTTTGTTCTCGGCGCGCTCGACGAAGCCCGGCGCCGCGGCGCGCGGACGTTCCTGCTGTGCTTTTCCAAACCCATCAACGTCTCAACCCGTCACTCCGTTCTGTGTTTTTCCACCGGCCCCGAAGTTCTCACCGGCTCGACCCGGCTCAAGGCTGGCACGGCCACGAAGCTCGTGCTCAACATGCTGACGACGATTTCGATGATTCGGCTGGGCAAAGTCGTGAGCAACCTGATGGTCGACGTGAAGCCGGGCAGCGAAAAGCTGCGGGCCCGGGCTTGTCGCATCGTGGCGGCGTTGCGCGGATGCGACGTGGAAGAAGCTCGGAAGCGACTGCAGCGGGCGGGCTGGAACGTGAAACGGGCGTTGCGATGAACGGCAGGAGTCGGTTTGTCACCCTGAGGTTTCCGAACGGTCTCGCAACGAAGGGAGAGAGATTCCTCGCGGAGTTTACACTGAGCGGAGTCGAAGTGCTCAGAATGACAATCCTCGTGGCCCTGCTGGCCGGCTGTTCGCGGCCGACGGACAACCGCATCCAGCTCAGCTATCAAACCATTGAAACGCTTCCCGAGCAGCAGGCGATTCATCAGGAGATCGTCGCCGAATTTGAGCGGGCGCATCCCAACGTTCACGTCAACGTCGTCTACGACACCTCGAAGTTTCAAAAGCTGAACGTCCAACTGGCGGGTAACGCTGCGCCGGACGTGTTTTACTACATTGTCGACCGGCTCCCGGCGCTGGCCCGGGGCGGACAGGTGCAGGACCTGACGGAAGATTTCGCGCCGCTCGCCGGGCAGTTTTATCCCGAGGTCGTCGACGCCTGTCGCATTGGTGGCAAGCTGTGGATGGTTCCGTTCCATTTCAGCACCGACATCCTGTTCTACAACCGCGACTGGTTCGAGCAGGCGGGCGAACCCGCGCCGGACGATTCCTGGGACTGGCAGAAGTTTGCCGATGTGACCGCGCGTCTCGCCGCGCTTCGACAGGCGCGGATTGCGACCGTGTTGCCGCGACCGCTGTTGCTGGTGCAATCATTTGGCGGCGAGTTGTTCGCCGGGGGAAAGTGCACGGTCGATTCACCCGAGTCGGTGGCCGCACTGCAGTTTTACCGGGATCTGGTGGCGCGGAGGATTGCGCCCACGACGGCGTCGCTGGGCGAGGTGGAGGCATTCGACGGCGTGAACCTGTTCCGCGACGGCAAGATTCCGGTGTTGGTTGGCCGGACATACATGCTCACCGAGTTCGATCACATCACGGGGTTTCACTGGGACGTGGCGCCGGTGCCGAAGGGGAAGCGGCGCTGGTCGCGGTTGTCGGTCGGCGGCAATTGCGTGTGGAGTCGGACGAGACACCCGCAGGAGGCTTGGGAGTTTGTGAAGTTCTATTCGACCGAGGGCGCGCAACTGGCCGCGCGGAGCCGGAATGCCATCCCCGCGTTGAAAGCCGTCGCCGACGCGGCCCGGTTCCCACCCGTCATGCTGGAAGCGCTGACGTATTCGCATCTCGACAATCCCTGGGGCTATGTCTTCTGGGACGAGTTCAACCAAACGGCGTTTTTCGAGACGACCGATGCCGTCGCGTTGGGGCGGACCGCACCGGCGGACGCGGTGCGCTCGATCGAGGCGCTCGGCAACAATTTGCTGTCCGGGCGCTAACGCTCAAGATAGCCGACGCGGTGTTGTATCCGCGTTCGGCTCATCGGCTTGATGGGCAAATAACAGCTCATGGATCTTTGCTACCCTTCCGACCGATAATGCCTGCGGCGAATGCGACGCAAAGCATCAAGAGGGCTATCGAATAGAACATCAACCTGTATGGGTCAATTGGATAATGCCCACGAAAAGCACCTTGGGTGTAACTGAAAAACAACCCCAAGCCTACAAGCGAGAGCAAGAATGCAGAGATTGCCAACCAGCTCAAACATATCACGAATCTTAAAGGAACAGCGAAGCGCGTGACCATCGCCAAGACCAACGTGATGAGTATTAAAGCAACCAACATTCCTTACCCCCATCGACAGAACTGAGCGACGCGGGCAGCCGATGACGTCCGAATCGCCAACTGACGTGGCCCGCCCGCGTTCGCTCCAGTGACCTTGGGCGATGTCATGGTGAATGCTGGGTGACAGACCAATGCGTCTGGATAATGCGCCAGCCACTGCCCGCTCGGCGATACACTTCAGTGCAATTCCACCGATGCGACTTCCCGTCGGCGTAACCGACGAAATTGTAGGTTAACACGGCCGCGTCGCCACAAAGCTGCACCTTGGGATGGAGCAAGTCGAAACGTTCCAAATGGATCTTGCCACGCACCGTCTCATACAACGACGTCAATGCCGGCAGGCCATCCAAACGTCTCTCCAAATTGTTGTCGAAATAGGCAACGTCAGGATCACAAATCTCCAAAAACCCTGACGGATCGCCCTTGCCCCAGCGATCAAGCGCAGACCTTTCCATTGCGAGAATCGTGTCTGAATCAGTCATAGCGAGTCGGTGACGTGCAACGTCGCCCAACTATAGAAGTCAGCGACGCGGGCGCTAGCCCGCGTTCGCTGGAGCGGATTGATAGGCTTCCTCTGCCGGAAATAAAGCACGCCGCAATATGAAACGGCATAATCTGAAAGCCAAGTACGAAACGGTAGTGTCCTAATTTGAATTCAGGCCCAGGACGGCAGATATTCGGGCCTTCCTGACGGATCTGGCGACGCGCCAGAGAGTTTCGGCTTCCACCCAGAAACAAGCATTGAACGCCCTGGTATTTCTCGTCCGCGAAGCGCTACAAAAGCCGCTGGACGATTTCAGCACGTACAGGCGAGCCCGCAAGTCTGTGCGCATGACCTCGAGGCGGAAGTGCAATGGATCAAACGGATGTTGATTCGACTGAGCCAAAAGTTCATGGCCCACAGCCAAGAGCGTTGATTGCGGGCCTGATTTTTTCCTCGCAACCCGCGCCGCGCATCTCGTATCTTGCCCGGACCATGCGAATTCTCTCAGGCATCCAGCCAAGCGGTAAGTTGCACATCGGCAACTACTTCGGGATGATGCGTCCGGCGCTCGAACTGGCGCAGAAACACGAGGCGTTCTATTTCATCGCCGATTATCACGCGATGACTTCGATCACCGACCCCGCCGAACTTCGCGCGAATGTTCTTGATGTGGCGCTGGATTTTCTGGCGTGCGGCCTGGATCCGCAGCGAACGGTGTTCTATCGGCAGAGCAACGTGCCGCAGGTGACGGAACTGGCGTGGATCCTGTCGTGCGTGACGCCGATGCCGATGTTGGAGAACTGCGTGAGCTACAAGGACAAGATCGCGCAGGGACTGCGGCCGAACCATGGATTGTTTGCGTACCCGGTGTTGCAGGCGGCGGACATTCTGATCGTGCAATCGGACCTGGTGCCGGTGGGTAAGGACCAGAAACAACACATCGAGATCACGCGCGACATCGCCGGGGCGTTCAACCGGCTCTACGGCGAGGTGTTTCGGGTCCCCGACGCCAGCATTCGCGCCGAGGTGGCCGTGATGCCCGGGACCGATGGACGCAAGATGTCGAAGAGCTACGACAACACCGTCGAGATCTTTGGCGACGAGAAAGCGACCCGGAAACGGATCATGAGCATCGTGACCGACTCCCAGCCCGTCGAGGCTCCCAAGCAGGACCTGGACCAGAACATCCCGCTGCAGCTTTACAAGGTGGTGGCGCCGGTCGACAAAGCGCGCGAGATGGAGACCCGACTGGCGGCGGGCGGTTACGGTTACGGCGAGGCGAAGAAAGAGTTGGCTGGCGTGTTGCTGGAATATTTCGCGCCGATGCGCGCCAAACGGGCCGACTTGGTCAAGAACCTCGATTACGTCCACGACGTCTTGCGCCAGGGCGCCGGGCGCGCCAATGCCGTTGCCGACGGGACCATGGCCAAGGTGCGAGAGGCGGTCGGGTTGCGGTGACACGTCGGACGTGTCACCCTGATCCCGCCGAGGCGGGAGAAGGGTCTCTCATCGCAGCGTGAGATTCTTCGCGGAGTTCACACTGAGCGGAGTCGAAGTGCACAGAATGACAGGCTGAAGGAATGGAATCCGATTACAAAGTCAAGCTGGAGGTCTTCGAGGGGCCGCTGGATCTGTTGCTCTACCTTATCAAGAAGGAAGAGGTGGACATCTACGACATCCCCATCGAGCGAATCACGAACCAGTACATGGAGTATCTGACGATCATGCAGATGCTCAACCTCGAAGTCGCCGGCGAATTCCTCGTGATGGCGGCGACGCTGATGTACATCAAGAGCCGGATGCTGTTGCCCGCCGACCAGCAGGTGACCGATGCGGAAGAGGAAGGCGGCGAAGACCCGCGCTGGGAATTGATTCGCCAACTCGTCGAGTACAAGAAGTTCAAGGACGCCGCCCTGCAACTGGCGAAACGCGAGGAGGAACAGGCCAACGTGTTCCCGCCCAAGGCCCTCGATGCGGGAATCGAGGCCGACAAGGATGTGCGGCTGGCGGAGGTGAGCATCTTCGACCTGCTCAACGCGTTTAACGAGGTGCTCAAGAAAGCCAGCGGCCGCGAGGATTTCCACGAGATCATGGAAGAAAAATTCACCGTGAGCGACAAAATCGAGGAAATCCTCTATACTCTCCGTGATCGGACGGAGATCCTGTTTAGCGAACTGTTCGCAGCCGCGATTTCGCGCGTGGAAATCGTCGTTACGTTTCTGGCGTTGCTGGAATTGATTCGACTGAAGCGGCTGAAGGTGCGACAGGAATCCGCGTTCGGGGAGATTCGCGTGATGAAGGTGGCGTAGGACGAGCTTCCAGCTTGTTCTGTAATGGCCGAATAGGCAGGATGACTGCCGCGGAGTACGTGGACAAGCAGGATGCATGTCCTACGGAATTATGACACTGGACCTGAAGAACGTAATCGAGGCGTTGCTGTTCGCGGCGGACCGGCCGCTGGCGACGAAAGAGATCCGCCAGATACTGGCCGAGGCGACGGACGAAGAGAACCCCTCGGCGGCGGGGGCGTTCCGCAACGTACGCGAGGCGCAGGTGGTCGCGACCTTGGAGGAACTCAGGGTCGGGCTCGATACCCAGCAGCACAGCTTTCAACTGGTCGAGATCGCCGGCGGCTGGCGCCTGGTGAGCCGGGCCGAGTACGCGCCGTGGATCAAGAAACTGCTCGACGAAGCGCGGCCGCACCGGCTGTCGCAGCCGTCGCTCGAAACGCTGTCCATCATCGCGTTGCGTCAGCCGATCTCGCGGGCGGACGTGGCGGCGATTCGCGGCGTGGAAGTCGACGGCGTCATCAAGACGTTGCTGGAGCGCGATCTGATTACGATTGTCGGAAAGAGTGATGCGCCCGGGCGGCCGATGTTGTACGGCACGACCCAACGGTTCCTCGAACATTTCGGGCTGCGGAGCCTCGACGACATGCCCCGGGCCGCCGAGTTGCGTCTGCAAGCCGCCGCGTTGAAGACGGCGGAGGAAAAGGTAGGGCAAGCTTCCAGCTTGCCGGCGGAACAAACAATGGACAAGCAGGATGCTCGTCCTACTGGTAGATGAAAGACAAGCTCCAACCGCTGCGCAGCAAGATTGACGAACTCGATGCGAAGCTCGTCCAATTGCTGAACGAGCGCACCAAGCTGGTGCTGCAGATCGGCAAGATCAAGGAAGCGTCGGGCGAGGAAGTTTATGCGCCCGAACGCGAAGAGGCGGTACTGCGGCGCGTGGCCGAGAAGAATCAGGGGCCGCTTACCGAGGACTCGTTGCGGGCGATTTACCGCGAGGTGATGTCGAGCGCGTTGGCGCTGGAAAAGCCGCTGGTGATCGCCTATCTCGGGCCGCAAGCGACCTACTCGCACATGGCAGCGGTGAAGAAATTCGGCGCGAGCCTGCGGTACGAGCCGTTGCCGAACATCACCGACGTGTTCACCGAGATCGCGAAAGACCGGGCCGATTACGGCGTGGTGCCCATCGAGAATTCGACCGAGGGCGCGGTCACGCACACTTACGACATGTTTGTCGACAGCGAATTGAAGGTGTGCGCGCAGATCGTGTTGCCGATCCGGCACAACCTGATGGCCGTTTGTCCGCGCGACCAAATCCAGAAGATCTACTCGATTGCGCAGGTGTTTGCGCAATGCCGGCAATGGCTGCAGACCAACATGGCGCACGCCGAACTGATCGAGGTGTCGAGTTCCACGCGGGCGGCGGAGATTGCCAAGACCGAGCCGCAGGCGGGCGCGCTGGCCAGTTTGCTGGCCGCCGAGTTGTACGGGCTGACGATTCACGACGCGAACATTCAGGATTCGAGCGAGAACGTGACGCGGTTCCTGGTGATCGGCCGGAAGTATCCGCCGCGCACGGGCAACGACAAGACATCGGTCATGTACGCGGTGCAGGACCGGGTCGGCGCGTTGCACGACACCATCGCGTCGTTCAAGAAGTTCAAGATCAACATGACCAAGATCGAGTCGCGTCCGAGCAAGAAGAAGGCGTGGGAGTATTACTTCTTCGTGGATTTCAACGGCCACTGCGACGATGCCCGCGTGAAGAAGGCGCTGGCCGAACTCGCCAAGCACACCATGTTCGTGAAGATTTTGGGCAGTTATCCGAATGTGAGCGAGTAGGGCTCGGGCCAGTTCACGGTTGCTGTTGTAGCCGCCGCTTCTGCGAAGGGCGGGTTGTTCAATTGCCGAGGAATTCGGCGCTTCGCAGAAGCGCCGCCACAACCGGATTCAATTCGGTCAACTCTCAGTTTTCGGCCCGTCCCGCCGCGGTCTGCCTGAGTTTCTGAAGAAATGCTTCCGCGCGTTTCTTCGGCTCGTCGAGTTTGCATGACTTCTCACTCGGGTCACGCTGGCCGGTGATGGGCGAATTCTGGAGGTTGCCCGCCCCCGCCCGCAACTGGCGGGAAATGGATTCGGCAAGCGTGAGACCGTCCTGCCAGACCGGCAACTGCCCGAACCGCCCGTACTTCATGCCGGTTGCCTACCCGACCCAACGACCAGTTTCGAATCATCAAATGCCGATTCCCAAGCTGTCGGTATCGGCTGTTGAGGGGACCGGGTTGCGCTGGACTCGCGTAAGGCGTCAAGCCCGGCCATCTTGAGATGCGATCATGGAGCGCGCGCTTGGTGGCTACTTCGCCGTTCCGGACTTGCCCTGTTTGGCCGTGTAATGCAGGTTCGTGGTTCCCATGAATGCATCGGTGTCCAGCAGCAAGATCACGGGCAAATTGCTCACCAGTATGCCGGGCCTCGGTATATTCGAATTGATCATGCTGTAATCCGCCCAAGGAGTTTCCCAAGAGCCATTCTTCAGCATGGCTTTGAACATCCACAGGTCGGTCCTCTTGTTGTATCTCGGCTTGCTGAACGTGCTCCGGCCGTTGTGCGCGTTCCCTTTGGTGGGCAGGGTGAACGACACCTCCGCGCCACCGATATCCAGTGTTGCCAGTTTGTTGGTGAAACTGTAATCCGCCGGCAGATCGAAGGTGCCTTTCACCGCGCAACTGTCGGCATTGGTCCTGGCGAAGTTCAGTTTCGGCTGGACCTTGAAGCTGTTCAGTTGGCACGCGACCGCGACCGTGAAGTTACTGGTGACCATCGTCTCCCCATTGCTGATGGTCACACTGCCGCTGTACGGCCCGCAATTGGTGGTGTAGACGTGCTCCGCGGTGTTCGTCGACGACCAGTCGTTCGTCGTGCCGTCGCCGAACACCCATTGGTAACTCAACTGGTAGCCGTTCGTATCTGTGGCTCCGACGGTGAATGTGTTCGTGTCGCCGGCCACAATCACCGCCACATTGCCGACCTGCAGCGCGGCATTCGTCACGCCCAGGCCGCCATTGATTACGGGCAAAGGATGGGTCACCCGGATGTAATCGGTCTGGCTCAGGGTATCGGTGCCAAGCGGGCCGACCACGGTCAGACTCACGTCGTAACGGCCCACACTGGCGTAGGTGTGCGTCAGGCTGCCCACGGTGGTATTGCTGGTTGCACCGTCACCGAAATCCCAGGAGCGGTTCGTAATGGTTCCACTCGAACTGTCGGTGAACGTTACCGTCAGCGGTACCACGCCGTTGGTCGGACTGCCGGTGAAATCAGCCAGCGGCGGCGTCACGGCGCTCACGATCAAGTTGACGTAGCCGTTGGAATTGATGTCCACCGCATAGTCGAGAGACGGATCCGGCGTCGCGCCAATCGTCAGGATGCTGCTCGTGCCGTTGGTGGTGAGCGTCCCACCGTAACGAAACAGCGTATAGGTTCCAGTGGCAAACCCGCCGGCGTCGGTGACATTGAGTGTGCCGTCCAGCGTCAGGTCGCGGCTGACCACCGTCCGATCGCTGTTCGTGCCCAGGGCGTACCGGAGCACCGCCCCGCCGGTAAGCGTTAGACTGTTGCTGATTGCCAGCGTACCGACGCCGTTGCCCGGCGCCAGAGTTCCGTCCACGGTCACCGGCCCGCCGACGATGCCGCCGCCGCCCAATGTCGCCCCATCGGCCACGGTCACTGCGCCGGTGCCGGTTCCGTTGCCAGTGGTGTTGTTGACCAGAAGGGTCCCGTTACTCACCGTCGTTTCCCCGCTGTAGCTGTTGGTGCCCGACAATATGAAGGTGCCGGTGCCGATCTTGGTGATGGCCACAGTGTGCGCCGTGCCGCCGCTGGTTCCATTGGCGACCGTGCCTGCAAACGTCGTGTTCGAGTTCAGGCTGCCGACCACGTACGTATCCACAGCTGGACCCGCCTGATCGCTGCCGCGCAGTCTCGAGCCGGCGCTGCCCGACAGCGCGCCCAAGAAGATCGCAACATTCCCAGCTGAGTGGTTGTTGATGGTTCCCGACGCGCCGGCGCCGAATGCAGCTCCCGAATCGCCCCAGGTATTCAAACCTTGATCAAAGCGGAGTGTGCCGCTGTTGGTGACGGTCAATGTCCCCGTGAAGCTGGAGCAGTCGCCTTGCAACGTGAGCGTGGTGCTCGCGGGCAGATTGAGCGTTAGGGGGCCGGGACCACTCAACACGCCGCTGAACGAATTGTTGCCAGCGGTGACGGCGAGCGTGCTGACCGCGTTTGGAGCGGGGCTGGCGGTGATGTTGAGATTGTTGGAGAAACTCACCGAGCTTGGGCTGAGTGTGAGCGTGCTGCCGCCCAACGTGATGGGACCGGCGCCAAGTACCGCGCTTTGGGCGATGGCGGCCCGGGCGTTGAAGAACGCCAGGCTGTTGTTGGTCGGCGGCGCGGCCAATCCGCCCAGCGTCACCAGATTGGTATTGATCGCGCTATTCGTGACGGTGACTTGGGCGTTGTAGAGGGTCAACGTGTTGGCCGTGCTGGGCGCCGTGAGGTTTGAGTCGATGATTCTGACGGCTTGGGCGTTGTACATCTCGAAGGTCAGTGCTGGAGCTGAGATATTGACGCTGGCCAGCGTGACGTTGGAGACAAGCATCTCGGGCAATCCCCAGATGAGACCCGCAATGTTGGCTCCCGAGGTGGAAGCTACTGTGAGATTGCTGATGGTGATGTTGCGCCAGATCGGAGTCGTATTGGTGACTACTTGGGGCGGGTCGGCAGCGGCGATACTGGGACTGATGCTGTTGGGTGTTCCGTAGGAATCATAATAGCTGTAGATGACGATTGGGTAACCGACGTTGGTCATTGTGAGGTCGCGATATTGGAGATTCTGTACCACACCGCCCCGGTCCCGGTCCGACTTCATGCGAATGCCGTAGTCGGTACCGCTGTACGAGCAGGCCGTCACCGTCACGTTCGAGACCCCGCCGTGGGTGTTGCTGCCGATCGATACACCGTGTCCCACGCCGAAGGTGCAATTGGTAATCAGGACGTCGGATGTAACGGCTGAGCTGCTACTGCTCCCCAAGGCGATGTTGTCGTCGCCGGCGTTGATCGTGCAGTTCTGCACCAGACAGGTTGCCCCAACCAGATCGATCCCGTCGGTATTCTTCGCGGGATGAGGAGTCGTGGTCGTGGTGTTGATGAGAATCCGTTGAATGGTGATATTGTCGTCGGCTCCCTTGAACACGATGTGCATTTTCGGTGGGTTCTGCAGGGTGATGTCCTGAATCAGGACCCGATGGCAGCCGCCGTTAAAATAAACCATGTAAGGCCTCGATATGCTGTTGTCGGCAGCGAAGGCCGCCCACCAATCAGCGCCGTTGCCATCGATGGTGCCCGAGCCGCTGATTTCGATGTCACTCATCCCGGCGGCGATGATAAAATGATCCGTGCTGCCGAACTGCGCCATCGGCAGCATTTTCAGCATCGCCCCGCTATCCAGCTGCAGGTTGATGCTACTGGCCAGCGTGAGCGGGTTGCTCAAATACGTGCCGGCGGGTATTTCGACCGTCCCGCCACCGGCGTTGTGGATGGCGTTGATGGCGTTCTGGATTGGTGTTGTGTCATCTGTTGTCCCGTCGCCGACCGCGCCGAAACTTACGACGTTGGTGGTTCGGCTGGGGATGTTTGGTAAGGTCGGATTGGCAGCCGTCCGCCCGATCAGGCTGAGCGACACGACGACCGCGACTCCGAATGACAAGCTCGACAGGCCGATGGACGACGCCCGGCGAATACCCCGCCGTTGAAGGCTCACCCCACTTCTCATTCAGACACCTCCTTTGAATTGACCCGACTTTCCCCGTGTGATCTCGGTCCCGTAACGATCGCGGACCATTCAGTCGGATCAATCCGCATACTACCACTCTTGACGATGCCAACAAGCGGATTCTGAGCGTTTGCCGTCGCTCCCGGATGGTCTCAGCCTTGGCAGCCCTGCTTAAGAGCCCCTAACAAAACCGCACCGCGCCGTTGTAGCCGCGGCGCTCTGTCGCCGCGTCTTCCTGACTTACTAGGCTTTCCAACCGCACGCCGACAGAGCGGCGTGGCTACAAAACTCGTTTTGTTAGGTGCTCTTAAGCTGTCCGCTCGGGAACCAATCTCAGCACATGTGCTTCATCAGCCCGATGCGAAACGGTTGAGCCGCCGTACGGTTTCCGGGCCGTCATCGGGGACGGCCAGGGCAACCGCTACAACTTCTTGAGTGGCTTGGCCAGCAGAGGGCGAGTGAACTTGCCGGGGCGATGACGACCACGCAACCGCTGTTGGCAATGCTCACCGCCCGCTCGCATTGCCCTGCGGGCCTCATGACAACGTGAGGCCGTCTCGCGATTGCCCTAATCGCTCGGCTTGACAGTGATCTCAGCTACCGAGCAGCCGAGAACGGCAAGAGCTCGACGCAGTTGGGGAAGGGTACGGCCGTTGCGCCTGGCATACAGCTCACGGGCAATCGGATCGCGGGGTGGCAAAAGCTTCTTTCGGCTCATCGGTGTACTTGCAGTTCCTGAGCAGCAGCAGGGCAGCCCCCAAGAAACGGATGGAAGAGGATTATAGATAGCGCCATCTCTAACGACAATCCCAACGTGTGGCCACATCGCCCGCACCGGAAGTTATGGATAGCGCTATCCATAACCACGGGGCGTTGGGAGGCTAACGGATCGGACCTGAACCATTCGGAGGCCCGAGCAACGATGGGAGGAGAAGGTTATAGATAGCGCTATCCATAACTGACGGGGATGAAAGGGACAGAGTTCGCTGCGGTGAGATCGGATGCAGACGGCAACAGTTGCTGATGGGGAGACGGAGAATTAGTGGCAGCGGTGGCCCCGGGTCGCGAACGTCGTCAATCGTCAGCGGTTATGATTGTTCGCATGACGGAGACTGACTCAGCGTCGGTTCCGACTCTCGACCACACGGCGGTCTTGCACGCTTTGGATGCCCCCTTGCGCTGAAACATCCTCGCGCAACTCTCGAAGGGTAACCCGTTGGCGGTGTCCAACATCGCCGCCCAAGTTGGTCAGGATCCCGCCCTCGTTTCGAAGCGTCTGCGCGTCTTGCGCGAGGCGGGGACGGTCGTGGTGCAAGCCGACGCGGCCCACGATGCCCGCCGACAATTATACGCCGTGCCCGCGCCGTTTTTGCCGAAGCCGCAGGTGATCGATTACGGCTTTTGCGCCCTGCGGTTTGGGTGAGGTCGGTCCTTCTTAACCGCACCCTTCGGACTACGGAGAACGCAGGCTGAAGCCGGCGGCTACAGGATTTCCCCCTCGACTCGGGCTTGCCCCAAACGCCGCGATTTGTCAGACTGCCTGCGTGAGCTTTCAATCACTTGCCAACCAATACGTTTGCGACGTGCCGGTGTATGAGCCGGGGCGGCCGATTGAGGAGGTCGCGCGAGAACTCGGCCTGAAGCCGCAGTCGATCATCAAGCTCGCGTCCAACGAGAACGCGCTCGGGCCGTCACCCAAAGCCCTCGCCGCCATGCGCAAAGCCCTCACGATCGCACACCTGTATCCCGATGGCGGCGGATTCTATTTACGGCAGGCGCTCGCAACCCACCTTCGCCAGGGCTACGGCGGGCAAGCGATCGGCGTCGAGATGGGCAACATCGTTCTCGGCACCGGATCGAACGAAGTGATTGAGTTTCTCTATCACGCGTTCGTCGGGCCGGGTGATGAAGTCGTCGCCGGCGACAAAGCGTTCGTCATTTACAAGATCATGGCCAAGATGTTTCAGGCCCGGTGCATCGAAGTGCCGTTCAAAGGTCACACGCACGACTTGAACGCCATGCGCGCGGCGATCACGCCGAAGACGAAACTGGTTTTCGTCGCCAACCCGAACAATCCGTCGGGCACGCGCGTGACGAATGCCGAACTGGATGAATTCATCCGCAATTTGCCGTCGCACGTTATTTGCGTGTTGGACGAGGCCTACATCGAGTTCCTCGATGATCCGCCGCCATCCATTGGGTGGGCGATGAAGCAAAACGTCGTCTTGCTGCGGACGTTCTCGAAGATCGTCGGCTTGGCCGGGCTGCGTATCGGTTACGGTATTGCACAGAAGGAATGCATCGCGCTGCTACAGAAAGTGCGGCAACCGTTCAACGTGAACGCCGTGGCGCAAGCCGGCGCTCTGGCCGCACTCGCCGACACGGCGCACATCCGCAAGACGAAAGCGATGACGCGTCGCGGGTTGGCGTACTTGGAGAAGGAATTCAAGCGGCTCGACCTAGAGTTCGTGCCGAGTTGCGCCAACTTCGTGCTCGTGCGGGTCGGCAATGGCGACAAGATCTTCCGTGGGCTCCAACGGCGCGGCGTGATTGTGCGGCCGATGCGCGGCTACAAAATGCCCGAATGGGTCCGCGTGACGGTCGGCTTGCCGGAGGAGAACCGGAAGTTTGTCAAGGCACTGAGGGCAGAATTGGGAGTGGCCCGCCAATAACGCGAATGACGCTAATTATTCGCGCTAATTTGCGTGATTCGCGGGTAAAGATCTGAAATGACCGAATTGCTTTATCCGAAAGAGAGTTATGCGATTGTGGGCGCCTGCTTCGAAGTCTACAACGAGATGGGCTGCGGCTTTCTCGAGGCGGTTTATCAAGAGTGTTTGGAAATTGAGTTGCGGACACAGGGGATTCCGTTTGCGGCACAGCCTACTCTGGCGTTGACGTATCACGGGCAGCAACTCAGGCAGACGCACCAACCCGATTTCGTTTGCTACGACAGAATTGTTCTGGAGTTGAAAGTGGCGGAGTGCCTGGCGGATGCCCACCGCGCACAAGTGCTCAACTATTTGCATGCGACGGGATTGAAACTCGGTTTGTTAGTCAACTTCGGCCATTGGCCGAAGTTGGACTACGAACGCATCGCCTTGACAGGCGAGAGAACGACGAGCGCAATCATTCGCGCTCATTCGCCTGATTCGCGGGAACAAACCAGGGGTTTTGCCAAGCGCTCCTAGCAGTGCCCTGCGGGTGCGGCTGCCACGATGAAGGAATATTGGAAATCGCCGAGCATCCGGGCCGTCGCCATCGTGGTGCTGACGGTGGTGGTGTATATCCCGGCGCTGCGGGGCGTGTTCATCTGGGACGACGACGACCATCTTACCAGGAACCCGGTCATGACCGCTCCTCGCGGTCTGCTGCAAATCTGGTCGTCGTTGCGAGGATCCCGCTACTACCCGCTGACGCTGACCAGTTTCTGGATCGAGCGCCGCCTGTGGGATCTGAAACCGCTGCCCTATCACGCGGTCAACATCCTGCTGCACGGGACCAATGCCGCGCTGCTGTTCGTGCTCTTGCGTCGGCTCCGGGTGCCGGGGGCATGGGTGGCCGCGGCGCTGTGGGCGGTGCACCCGGTTTGTGCGGAATCGGCGGCGTGGGTGACGGAAATGAAGAACACGCAATCGGGTCTGTTCTTTTTTCTCACCCTGCTCCTGTATGTGCGTGCCGACGGACTGCGGACCGATCGACGGACTGATGCGCTGATGTTGGCTTGCGGCGTGGCGGCGATGCTGAGCAAACCGTCCACGGTGGCGTTGCCGGTGGTGATGCTGCTGATCGCCTGGTGGCAGCGCGGTCGGTGGCAGCGAGAGGACTGGTGGCGCGTGGCGCCGTTGTTTTACTTCGGGCTGGCGATGTCCGCGCTCACGATTATTGAGCAAGGCCACAACATTCGGGCGGGAGGGCCGGAGGTGGCCCTGGGTGGACTTCAGCGGGTGCTGCTGGCGGGCAAGGTGGCGTGGTTCTACTTGGGCAAGGTGTTCTGGCCGGCGCCGTTGATATTCATCTATCCCCGGTGGGAAATCGATCCCCACGCGTGGGTGAATTGGTTGCCGTTGCTGGCGGCCGTCGCGGTCGCGGGCGGACTCTGGTCGGTGCGGCGCCGACCATGGGGGCGGGCGGGTGTATTGGCGCTGGGGTATTTTGTGTTGTTGCTGGTGCCGGTGTCAGGCCTGTTCGACATTTACTTTTTTCGTTTTTCCTTTGTTGCCGACCATTTTCAGTATCTGGCCTGTGTTGGTCCGATCGCCCTGGCGGCGGGGGGCGGCGCGGCCGTGGTGCGTGGTCCGCGATTGCGGATCGTGGCCGCGCTGGTGGTCTTATCGGGTCTTGCCATTCTGACGCGGCACCACAGCCACGTGTTTCAGAGCAACGAGGTTTTGTGGCGCGACACGTTGCAGAAGAATCCCGATGCCTGGTTGGCGCATGGGAATTGGGGGCTCATTTTGCTCCGTGAGGGGAAGAACGCGGAAGCGCTGGCCGAGTTCGACGCGGCGTTGCGGATCAAACCGGATTATGCCGAGGCGCACGGCAATCGGGGACTGGTGCTGGCCGGTCAGGGACGAGCGTCCGAAGCCCTGGCTGAGTATACCGAGGCCTTGCGGCTCAGGCCGGCGTGGCCATCGACGCTGATCAGTCTGGCGTGGCTGCTGGCGACGTCGGAGAACGGGCACATCCGCAACGGTGGGGAAGCGGTACAATTTGCCGAGCAGGCGTGCCGGATCACGGACTATCGGCAGTTGGATGCGCTGGAGGCCTTGGCCGCGGCGTATGCGGAAACGGGTCGATTTGCCGAGGCCGTCGAGATTCTTCAGAAGCTGGTCAGGTGGGCGAACGACAACGGACGGTCGAAGCTGGCCGGTCAGATTGACGCGCAGTTGAAATTGTACCAAGCGCGCCGTCCCTATCACGGTACCACGGCCTATCCGCCGCTGCCGGAATGATGCGCCATCGCGGTGGCGGTTCGGAGACCGAACCGTCCGGTGCCAACTTTGGGCTTGTCAACGTGGTCGAGGACGGCCGAGTATTTCCCGTTGTAGACAACGATCATGATCATCATTTGCAAACCGGAAGCGACCGACCAACAAATCGCGCACATTGAGGAAGCGATTCGCAGTTGGGGGTTGAAACCGCACACCAGCCGCGGCGTCCAGCGGACGATCATCGGCATCATCGGGCCGGAGGATCAGGCCCGCGAGAGGCCGTTGGAAGCGTTCCCCGGCGTCGAGTCCGTCACGCCGGTCTTGAAGCCGTACAAGCTGGCCAGCTACGAGTTCACGCACCAGCGCACGGTGATTGAAATTCCAATCACCGGCGGGGACCCTTCGACCGGGCTCCCGGCAGGCGCCGGGGCCACCGAGTGTGTGCGCATCGGTGATGCGAAGAAGGTGGTGTTGATGAGCGGGCCGTGCTCGGTGGAGAGTCGGGAACAGATCCTGGAGATCGCGAAGGCGGTGAAGAAGGCGGGCGCGTCGATCTTGCGGGGCGGAGCGTTCAAGCCGCGCACGTCGCCGTACACGTTTCAGGGGCTGGGCAAGGACGGGCTGAAGCTGTTGGCGGAAGCGCGCCAGGTGACGGGTCTTCCCGTGATCACGGAATTGATGGACACCAAGGACACGGAGTTGGTGCAGGAGTATACCGACATCATCCAGATCGGCGCGCGCAACATGCAGAATTTTTCGCTGCTCAAGGAGGTGGGCCGCTGCCAGAAACCCGCGATGCTGAAGCGCGGCATGGCGGCAACGCTCAAGGACGTGTTGATGAGCGCCGAATACATCCTGAACGAGGGCAACATGAACGTGATGCTGTGCGAGCGTGGCATCCGCACGTTTGAGACGTACACCCGCAACACGCTCGATCTTTCCGCCGTGCCCGCGCTGAAAAAGGAATCGCACCTGCCGGTCATTGTCGATCCGACCCACGGCGCCGGCCATCGCGACCTCATTCCGACGATGGCGCTGGCAGCGGTCGCCGCGGGGGCGGACGGCGTGATGATGGAAGTTCACCACAATCCCGAGGCCGCGCTCTCCGACGGCGAGCAGTCGATGTTGCCCGACGCGTTCGAAGCGCTGGTCGCCCAGATGCGCGCCGTGGCCGCCGCGATTGGGAAGAGCATTTAGTTTGGTCGCTTGTGGCTGGCGGTTGGAACGGTCACGGCGGATCGATGCGGACTTGATGAGGTGATGAAGACATCCTGGAAGTCGCCCGGTGCCAGCGCGGCCCTGTTCATCCTGTTGTTGACTGTCCTGGCTTATCGCCCGGCGCTCGAGGGCGGGTTCGTGTGGGACGACGACTCCTACGTGACGGAGAATGAAACGCTCCGATCCGTCACCGGCCTGGAGCAGATTTGGACTAGGTTCAAGGACACCAAGCAGTATTACCCGATGGTGTTTACCAGTTTCTGGCTGGAATGCCACCTGTGGAAACTGGCGCCATTCGGGTATCACCTCGTCAACGTCCTGTTGCACGCCTTGAACGCGATTCTGCTCTGGCGCGTGCTGCGTCGCCTGGAGGTGCCGGGCGCATGGTGGGCGGCCGCCATATTCGCCCTGCATCCGGTCGAGGTGGAATCGGTGGCCTGGGTGACGGAGTTGAAGAACGTTCTGTCGGGGACGTTCTATTTCCTGGCACTGCTCGCGTACTTGCGGTTTCGGCCGCTGACGGGTGAGAGGGCACCAACGGACAAGCGAGATGGGCGCTGGTATCCACTGGTCATCGCGCTGTTTCTGTTTTCCTTGTTGAGCAAGACGGTGACGTGTTCGTTGCCGGCCGTGATCGCGCTCCTGGTGTGGTGGAAGCGCGGGCGCCTGGAGAAGCGGGACGTCGTAGAGTTGACCCCGTTGTTTGCCTTGGGAGGCGGGTCGGCGTTCGTAACGGTGTGGATCGAGAAACATTACGTGGGCGCCCGCGGTGCGGAATGGGCGTTGTCGTTCGTGGGACGATGTTTGGTGGCGGGGCGGGCGCTGTGGTTTTATGTGGGCAAACTGTTCTGGCCCTGCAAGTTGACGTTCATCTATCCGAAGTGGCCGATCGATACGCAAGCGTGGTGGCAGTATTTGTTTCCAATGGCCGCCGTGGCCGTGCTCGGCGCGTTGTGGCTGTCGCGACGGCGGATCGGCCGGGGACCCCTGGTGGCGGCGTTGTGTTTTGCCGGAACCTTGGTGCCAGCGCTCGGCTTTTTCAGCGCCTATCCCTTTCGGTATTCGTTCGTCGCCGACCATTTTCAATACCTTGCGGGCATTGCCCTGATCACCCTGACCGTGAGCGGTGGGGCTACGATTTGCGGGAGGTTCGGTGGCCGGGGCCGGGGCGTCGGCGTGCTGGTCGGTGCGGGTGTGCTGGCGATCCTGGGGGTGTTGACGTCGAACCAGGGGCGTATTTACCGGGATGTTGAAGTCTTGTGGCGCGACACGTTGGCCAAGAACCCCGCTTGCTGGATGGCCTACAACAATCTCGGGAACGTGCTGTTTGCCCGGAACCGGACGCCCGAGGCGATCGAGCAATACGAGCAGGCCTTGCGGGTGAGACCGGACTTTTCCGATGCGTACAACAACCTGGGAAACGCCCTGCTTCAACAGGGCAAGGTGGCCGAAGCGATCGAACAGTACCGGAACGCGTTGCGGATCACGCCTGGTTACGCGAAGGTCCACAACAATCTGGGGAACGCCCTGGTCCGGCAGGGCAAGGTGGCCGAGGCGATCGAAGAATATCAGGAATCGCTCCGCATCCAGCCCGCCATGCCGGAGGTGCATTACAACCTGGGGCTGGCGCTCGCCAAACTGGGCCGGGTGGGAGAAGCGATTGCCGAGTATCGCGAGGCACTGCGGCTCGATCCCGATTTGCCGCCCGCCCTTGGCCGGCTGGCCTGGATTCTGGCCACCAGTGAGAACCCGCGTTGGCGGAATGGTAATGAGGCCGTGGGGTTGGCGGAGAGACTGTGTGAGTTGACGGGCGACAACCGGGCCGAGCCGTTGGACGTATTGGCGGCCGCTTATGCCGGGGCGGGCCGCTTCGCCGATGCCGCTCCGGTTGCCCGAGCAGCCGCCGAGTTGGCGGGCGCGGCCGGACAATCTGATCTGGCCCGGCACATTCAAGACCGGCTGAGGTCGTATCAGGCGGGTCAACCGTGGCGTGAGGCAAAGCCATCGACTCCATAATGGTGGCGGGCGATTCGGCAGGAAGACCGATTCAAAGAAGTCGCTTGCGGCGGACACGGGCGGGGCGTAAAAGAGCATCGGCATTTGTGGGGATTTGGGCATGGCTCTGACAAGGAAGGGGCGAATCGCGCTGGCGGGTGGCTTGTTTCTGCTCCCCAATTTCCTTGGCTTTCTCGTGTTCACTTCGCTGCCGGTGCTGGCGTCGTTGGCGCTGAGTTTCTTCGCGTGGGATTTGTTTACGCCGCCGAAGTTCGTGGGGCTCCACAATTTCGCGGCGCTGATGAACGACCGGGCGTTCTGGTACTACAGCTACAACACGGCGTTTCTGATGCTGGCGATTCCGGTGAACCTGCTGGGCTCGCTGTTATTGGCGGTGGTGATGAACCGGAAACTGCGCGGGATCGTGGTGTTCCGGACGATTTATTTTCTGCCGACCATCGTGGCCGGCGTGGGTACCTACGTGCTTTGGCGGTGGATTTACAATCCCGACTACGGATTGATTAACACGATGTTGCGCGCCATCGGCCTCGCCGGGCCGGGGTGGTTGCAGTCCATTGCCTGGGCCAAACCCGCGCTGATGCTCATGGGCTTCTGGACGGTCGTGGGTGGCTACAACATGGTTCTGTACCTGGCAGCGCTGCAGGGCGTGCCGCCCGAGTTGTACGAGGCGGCGGACATCGACGGTGCGGGTGCGTGGCAGAAATTCTGGGCCATCACCTGGCCGATGGTCAGCCCGACGACGTTTTTCGTTTTCACGATGAGTCTGATCGGCGGGTTGCAGGGCGGATTCGAGCAGGCGCTGGTGATGACGCGCGGCGGGCCGGCTGGCGCGACGACGACCATCAGCTACTACATCTACAACCATGCCTTCGTGTGGAATCACATGGGCTACGCGGCGGCGATCGCGTGGGTCCTGTTCGCGGCCGTGTTCGTGGTGACACTGCTCAATTGGCGGCTCGGCGGAAGAATCGTCCACTACTGAGAGATGAGAAAACTGCCGACCTATTTGATTTTGAGTTGTGTCGGGTTGTTCATGCTGTTGCCGCTTCTGTGGATGCTGTCGACGTCGCTGAAGCCGGCCGGGGACGTGTTCACCTCGTTCGACAATCCATTCCGGGCGCTGATGCCGCGCGCAGTTCACGCCGAGAACTACGCAAAGGTTTACGACGTGACGCGCGCCATGGGCGGCGGGTTCGCCCGCTGGTATCTGAACAGCCTGCTCGTGGCGGTGGTGGTCACGCTGGGACAGGTGGCGACGAGCGCGTGCGCGGCGTACGCATTCGCGCGGTTGCAGTTTCCGGGCCGGGACAAGCTGTTCCTCGGGTATCTCGGCACGATGATGGTGCCCGGCGCGGTGACGATGATTCCGAACTTCATCGTGATGCGTCAACTCGGCGCGGTGGACACGTTTTTCGCGTTGATGGTGCCGCCGATGTTTTCGGCGTACGGTACGTTCCTGTTGCGGCAGTTTTTCATGACCATTCCGCGGGATTTGGAGGAGGCGGCGACGATTGACGGGTGCGGCTTGTGGCGCATCTTCACGACGATCATTTTGCCGTTGAGCAAGCCGGCGCTGGCGACGCTGGCGATCTTCACGTTCATGGGCAACTGGCAGAGTTTCTACTGGCCGCTGATCGTGCTGACGCAGGATTCGATGAAGACGCTGCCGCTCGGGCTGCTGTCGTTCATGGGCTTGTACAACACGCAATGGACGTTGCTGATGGCGGGGTCGCTGATGATGATTCTGCCGATGATAATTGTCTTTGTTCTCGGCCAGCGTTGGTTTATAAGCGGGATTCAACTGGGCGCATTGAAGGGTTAGGCGAAGGGCGCGGCTCGTGTATTCCAACCACAACAATCCAACACGGGAACTGCTGGGGGAAGTCCAGCGCCATCTGCCGGCCGGTCCGCGGTTCGCGCAGGAAGCGTTCACGTCCGAACGTCGCCGTCCGGTATTCATCAAACTTTCGGAACTGGCCCCGGAGAGTTTTTACGTGGTCGACGAAGTCGCCGTTCATGCGTTTCGCAATGCCGTGGTTGAGCTGGCGGCGCGCAGTGGGACTGGGCGCCTGACGATCAGCTATCCGTCGTATGGCGAGTTTCAGGCGCAACGGCAGCGGCTCCAGGACGCGGCGTCGAAACTGGGGCATATCCGCGTGCTGGTGACCGGGCCGGTTCCGTCGGTCTTCCCACCGGGTGTCGGGATCGATTTTTACAGCATCACCGCCGGCCTGCGGGCCCGGTACAGCCTGGTGATGAACCAGGGCGTGCGTCCGTTGCTGTTCATCTGTCGCGAAAGCCGCCTGTTGCAGGTCGCCGATCACCAACGCAACGTCGGGTTCTTCTCGGTCGATGGCGGCCTCATCGAATGCATCGCCGAGGAAGTCGAGTGGCTGTTGCGCGGCATGGTGACCACGCTGGGCACGTTCGAGCGGTTGGAGACGCTGCATCAGACGACGCAACGCATCTCCCGCGAATTGGAGAGCTATTCGCGGCGGATGGAGTTGGCGGTCCGCCGGGCGCACCGGCGTCCCGATCTGCTGACGCCGGCGCGATTCAACCGGATCGTTGGTCAGGCCGTGGCAAAGATGGAGCAACTGCAAGAGATTCCCCGGCGCGCCCTGCGCACCATCGAAAAAACACGGTAAGAAACGTTCGGGCCGGAGGATTTGCTTTTTGTGCCCAATTGAATAGGTTTGGAGTGTAGTTCGTCGGAGTTGTGTGAACGGAGGAAGTTTATGAAACGGACAATGAAATGGATTGTGGCAACAGGCGCGGCGCTGATGCTGTGTGCGCTCGTGTCGACTTCAGCGTTCGCGGGCGGCTCGTTTGGGTTCAGCTTTGGCTCTCACGGTGGCGGGCGTTATTGGCACGGGTATCGGGGCTGGGGTTATCCGCGGTACACCTACAGCTTCGGATACTATTATGCGCCGCCGGTGTATTACTGTCCGCCGCCGGTGGTGTATCGCCCGTATTCCTACGCGCCACCGGTGTACTATTACAGCGGCGGATCCTTTTACTGCCGTTAACCGGTCCGCTGCAGCGCGTCGTTGAGGTTGGTATGCGGGACGCCGTATAACGTCGCCAGATCGCGATAAACAACCTTGCCCGAGACGATATTGAACCCCGCCGCAACGGCGGGGTTCTCTTTTGCCGCCCGCCGGAACCCTTTGTTGGCGATCTCCAACACGTAGGGGAAGGTTGCGTTCGTCAGCGCGGTGGTCGAGGTGCGGGCGACCGCGCCGGGCATGTTCGTAACGCAGTAATGCACGACGCCGCCGACGAGGTACGTCGGACGATCATGCGTGGTGGGCCGCGACGACGCGATGCAACCGCCCTGGTCGATCGCGACGTCGACGATTACAGCTCCGCGCCGCATCTGGCCGACGAGTTTGCGGCTGACGAGCGTCGGGGCGCGCGCTCCGGGCCGCAGCACGGCGCCGATGAGGAGGTCGGCCTCGCGCACCTGTTCGCGGATGTTGTGCGCGTTGCTCATCAGCGTCTTCACGTTCTTGGGCATCACGTCGTCCAGGTAACGCAGCCGGTTCAGGTTGATGTCGAGGATCGTCACGTCGGCCCCCAAGCCCGCTGCCATTTTCGCGGCGTTGGCGCCGACCACGCCGCCGCCGAGGATGACGACTTTCGCGGGGGCGACGCCGGGCACGCCGGCGAGCAGCAGGCCGCGGCCCTTCATTGGTTCTTCGAGGTATTTGGCGCCTTCGTGCACGGCCATGCGGCCGGCGATTTCGCTCATGGGCGTGAGCAATGGCAGCGATCCGTCCGGCGACTGGATGGTTTCGTACGAGATGGCGACGACGCCGCTGCGAATGATGGCGTTGAACAACAGCCGGTCGGCGGCGAAATGAAAGTAGGTGAACACGATTTGGCGCGGGCGCAGCCAGGAGATCTCGGACGGCTGCGGTTCCTTGACCTTCACGATCATCTCGGCGCGGCGATAGATCTCGCGTGGCGACCGCACGACGCGCGCGCCGGCGGCGCGATAGTCGGCGTCGAATGCGCCGCTGCCTTCGCCGGCGGTGCGTTCCACGAGCACGGTGTGCCGGGCTCCGATGAGGGTTTCGCAGTGGACGGGCAGCAACCCGACGCGGTACTCGTTGTTTTTGATCTCCTTGGGAACGCCAATGATCATAGGGTGACGGTGGCCGTCGGTTTGTCTTGGCTGGCCACGGCGAGGACGACGTGGCGGGCACCGATCTGGCGGAGTTTCTCGCCGACCGTTTGTTGCGCCAGCTCGGGCCGGTTGCAGTCTCGGCTGAGGTGCGCGAGGAAGACGTGGCGGAGTTTGTCGCTGGCGACTTCGCCGGCGAGGGTGGCGGCCGCGTCGTTGCTCAGGTGGCCGTGGCGGCTCATGATCCGTTGTTTGGTGGCCCACGGGCGGGCGCTGTCTTCCTGCAAGAGTTTCAAATCATGGTTCGCTTCCAGCACGAGCGCATCCATGGTGCGCATGCGTTCGGTCACGAGCTTCGTGACGTGGCCCAGATCGGTCAGCACGCCCACCGAGACGCCGGAGCGGGCGTGGCGCACGACGAAGCCGACGGGGTCGGAGGCGTCGTGTGGCACGCTGAAGGATTCGACCAACAGATCGCCAATCTCGAAGGCGCTGCCGGTGGCGAACAGCCGCCACGAGACGTGGACGCGGTCCTGCCATTCGGGGTTGGCGGCCACGGCTTCGGCGGTGGAGCGGTTGGCGTAAACGGGGATGGGGCGCGCTTTGCACAGGGTTCCCAAGCCGCGGGTGTGATCGCTGTGCTCGTGCGTGAGGATGATGCCGTTGATCTGGTCGAGGTTGCGGCCGATGAGCGCGAGCCGTCCCGCAATTTGGCGACCGCTCAGACCCGCATCAACAAGGAGTCTTGTCGTGTCGGTTTCAATCAGTGTGCAATTGCCGGCGCTGCCGCTGCCCAAGATCGTGACTTGCATCCCCACGGGATCCGATTCTACACGCTGCGACGGCGGACTCAAGCTTTCTGCGCGTCAGACGAAGCGCCCGGCGGGGGACAGTCGGTTGACAAGGATCCGGCGGTTCGAGAAGCGGGCGGTTTTGCCAATCTTTGGCCTTTACATGTTGTATGTCCCGCATATAGTGGGTCGGGTCCGTCGAACGCGCTACTGAGCAAAAAAATGGCACAAGGTCCCGGATTACATCAGGTTCAGAGGCTGTCGCTGCAGCAGATTCTGGCGCCGCAGCTACAGCAAAGCCTGCATTTGCTTCAGGTGCCGACCTTGGAATTGCGCTCGTTGGTGCAGGAGGAACTGCAGCAAAACCCGCTGTTGGAGGAGGTTTCCAAGGACGAACCACGCGTCGAAGTCGAGTCGGGGGACAACGCGGCTCCGGACGAGAAGGCGGCGACCAGCGACGAGACGGATTTCAAAGAGGAGTTTGAGCAACTCTCGAAGCTGGACGAGGAATGGCGCGAATATTTCTCGCAGACCAGCAGTTTCCGCGGACGTTCGCCCGAGCAGGAGGAACAGCGGCAGCACTTCTTCGATTCGATCGTCCAACAAGAGTCGTTGCAGCAGCACTTGCTCCAGCAATTGAGCTTTGCCGGGGTCGTTGACGAGAAGCGCAAGGTGGCGGAATTGATCATTGGCAACATCAATGACGACGGGTATCTGCTCACCCCGCTCGAGGAACTTTCCGTCAGTTCGGGCATTTCGTTGGAGCAACTGAACGAGGCGCTGGAATTGGTGCAGACGTTCCACCCGGTCGGCGTTGGCGCGCGCAATTTGAAAGAGTGTCTGTTGATCCAACTGGACCGATTGGGGAAGTCCGAGTCCATTGAGGCGGTCCTGGTCAACCAGCATCTCGACGACCTCGGACGCAAGCGGTTCCCCGAAATCGCCCGGGCGATGAACCTCACGGTGGAACAGGTCCAGCAACTGGCCAATTTCATTTCCACGCTCGAACCCAAGCCGGGACGGATGTTCACCACCGAGCAACAGCAGTACGTCGCGGCCGACGTGGTGGTGCAAAAGGTCGGCAGCGACTACGTGGTGCTGCTCAACGACGAACAGATTCCGCACCTGCGGATCAGCAACACCTACAAAGAAGTGATGGCGAGCAGCGAGAAATCCAGCGAAGCGAAGGATTACATTCGCGACAAGATCCGGGCGGGCAAGTTCCTCATCAAGAGCATTCACCAGCGGCAGCAAACCATTTACAACATCGCGAAAGTGATCGTCGAACGCCAGCGCGAATTCCTCGACAAAGGCATTTCCTGCCTGAAACCGCTGACCATGGCCCAGGTGGCCGAGGTGGTCGGCGTCCACGAAACCACCGTGAGCCGCGCCGTCGCCAACAAGTACATGCAAACGCCGCAGGGCTTGTACGAGATGAAATACTTCTTCACGCCGGGATTCGAGACGGCGTCCGGCGGCGCGATGAGCAACACGAGCGTCAAGGAACAGATTTCCAAGCTGATCGAGCGCGAAGATCCAACCAAGCCGCTTTCAGATCAAGAGATCGTTGCCATCCTCAAGGAACAGGGCATCCCGATTGCCCGGCGGACGGTGGCGAAGTACCGCAACGAACTGAACATCCTGCCGAGCAACCTGCGGAAGACGTACTAGCGCCCATCCGCAAACCCGTCCTCCGAAGTCTGTCATTCTGAGCGAAGCGAAGAATCTCTCGTGTTTCCACGGTTTTCCCAACGACTGAGACCCTTCGCTGCTCTCAGGGTGACAACCTCTGGAAGTTTCCGAATGACTTGTTTGCTCCGGAATCTGCCAGGGTTCACGCGGTCGGGAGCCGGGAAGCGTGAGAGGTGGAGTTGTTTGTAGGGAGACCCGTCGCTGAAGCTCAGGGCGCCGAGCGCCGAGGACGTTCGTCAATTTCGCTCGCGCGAACGTTGCGCATCCACCAGAGGCATGCCGAGTTCGTCGGCAATTTCGTGAAATTCTTCGCGGGCGACGGTGTCGAGGGTTTTGCCGCGGCGCTTGAGATGCTCGTTCATCTTGACGGCTTTTTCCTGCATGACGCCGTGGGTTTCTTCGCTGCCGCCGATGAGGCGGAAGTTTTCACCCAACGTGACGCGGGTGTGACCGTCTTTGTTATCGAGGCCGAGTCCCAACAGCAGCGTCTTCTTTTTCGCCGTCTTGCTTTTCTTGTTCATCCCCCGGCAACGTACCAGAGCCACCGCCGGATTGCAACGGGGTGTTTACGCAAGAGCGGTTTTTCCGCTACCTCTCCGGCGGAGAGGAGGCTGTCTACCTTTGAAGTAATGGGCGGTATATAGCGATCCGTCGTCAAATGGAGAATGGATAGATCAGGCCCCAATGGTTGCTCCTTGGTCGTGTTGATACTTGACCTGCGACAAGTCCAACGGGACACCCTCGGGCCGCGCGTAGTCCACCCCCTCGAAGGTGAAGATCACCGTGGTGTTGGGGTCGTACTGGCGCGGCGCTTTGAACGTGAGCGAAGCCAGCGTCTTGTTCTCCCAAGGAAACCAGAATTCGGCACCACAGCGCAGGTAAACCCAGCCGTTAGTGACGGACGGCCAGCCGCTCCCCCGAGGCTGGATATACCCGAATGACAGGCTCCGCACAGGTTCCTCGTAGGTATCAATGTAGTCAGAGTCGCCCCACGGCCCCCAACCGGGTGGGTCGTTGATCGAATCATCTGTGCAGCCATAGCTGAAGCGCGACTTCTCGAATTCGTTCACCGACACAGAGTCTCCTGCCGTCAGATCAAACTCGTTGGTGACGACGTTATTCAGGACGGATACAGCCCAACTGTTGCCGCACAAGTATGAGGGACGGTGCACACCCTGAGCCTCAACACGACCATCGACGGAGTCATCCACCTTGGTCTTGGCAATCACTTCATACTCCTGCGAGGGCACCGGTGGATCGGGTGGAGGGTCGGTCGGGATGCCCGGGCCGGCAATGAAGCCGGTAATCGGCACGCCCACCGGAATCGCGTTGGTTGTGGTGAACGAGAGGTTCCGGTTTGCGTCAACGTTGGTTCCCAACACTGCGGCAACGCCGTTGATCAGCACGCTGGTCACGTTGGTCTCCGTCGGCAAGCCTTCATCAAACTTGGCACTTACATAGCCGCTGCGATGTTCGAATGGAGAATAGACAGATCAGGTCCCAATCCGATCTTTAGGTCCCGGCCAGTACTCTCTTCACTGAGGGTATTCCAAAGCTTTTTGCAGAATCTCTTGGGCTTTGACCTTACCAAAGCGCCTCTTGATCTGCTCGATCCTCTTCTTAGCATCAGAATACCCTTGGGCGTATCCACCGACAGACGCGCCGCCGCCATTTGCCGCGTAGTCTCCAATAGTCGGCAGGTAGTCGATGTTCCTTGCGAAATCCTCCACGCATTGCCACCATGCCCGGTCATAGAAATCAATCCAAATAGAGAGCCCTGAGTCGAAGTGCGGGTTGCTCTTGCCCCACGCGAACTCACTTGGAATGGGAATGCGATGGAGCAACAGACCTTGAGGATCAGCTTGGCGGCGAGTGGTGGAGCATCCCACCGCAACGAATAGCACGAGCACTAAGGCAGCCGTGTTGCATATCATTTCTGTGCACCAATCGGTCAGTAACTCACGTCTGTTCTTCATGTCTATGGGACCCCGCAATAGTTGAAAAAGTATATCTTATCGCTCACAGGAACTTGGCCAGTCTTTACTGTGACCCTGAATGGCCCGTATCGGTACGTAATTTTGCTTTCCTCGTCGTACGCCCACTGAGCACCGCTAGGCAGACGCGGATTTTGAGTTGGCGTCTGACCGTTATTATCCGATGGCCAATGGATTAAATGATCACAATTCCCGACATCCAATCTCAGCCCTTCCCTCGCCGCAGCCTGACAATCAGCCCACGTCGCTTTCACATAGTCCACGGTTAATTCCTGCTTAGTCGGTCGGTGTGGGCGCGATATGAGGTACAGTTTCTTCTTCTGGTCAAGCTTCTCAGCAACCCCTGCGGTCTTCACCCGTGCTTCGTGGAGCTTGGTGATCGATGCCGGATCCCAGTACTTCATCTCCGGGGGAGCATCCGGAGGCTTTAATGCAGGGTAAATACTAGCGGTTTCGGCATAAATGACTCCTGCCACATCCAGGTTGTGGAAATTCGTCCAAGAGAGGCGGTGGAGGATGGTAGAGCCGTAGCCGATCCAGTCTGAGGACAGCCACGTGGAATTCGTTGTGAAGCTCGGCCACTGGAAACTGTCTTGGGAGATTGTGTAAGCGCGACCGCCATCGACGGTGATCAGGTAGCTCACGGATTTGATCTCGTTACTCCACGTGATCGGGCTTTGGCCTTGATACTTGACCTGTGACAAATCCAGCGGCACGCCCTCAGGCCGGGCGTAGTCCATGCCCTCAAAGGTGAAGATCACCGTGGTATTCGGGTCGTACTGACGCGGCGCCTTGAACGTCAACGATGCCAACGTTTTGCCCCGCCAAGGCCAGAAGAGTTCGGAACCGTCGCTCGAACGCTCGTAAATGAAACCCTCAGTGCTGGAGCCACACGCCGTGTCACCGGGGGGCCGGGTCCCAAAGGCCAGGCTCCGCGGCGTGTCCTGAAAGCTGTAGTAATAACTGAATTCGTCCCATGGGTTCCAGATAGACGGGTCGTTGACCGGATCGGGGGAGCAAACGCGGTAAATCTCGCGTCGCGACCTGCTATAAACATTCACCGACACGGGATCCCCACCCGTTGTCAGGTCAAGTCCGTTGCTTTCCACGCAGTCTGTAATCTCGAAAACCATCCAACAGGAACCTGATGGGAATACTCCACAAGCCTCACCCGCACATTGAAATGTTTCATCCACCACGGTCCTGGCAATCACTTCATACTCCTGCGAGGGCACGGGCGGGTCGGGCGGGGGATTGGTGGGGATGCCCGGGCCGGCAATGAACCCGGTGATCGGCACACCGACCGGAATCGCGTTGGTCGTGGCGAACGATAAATTGCCCTCGGCATCGATATTTGTGTCCAACACCGCTGCCACGCCGTTGATGAGAACGCTGGTGATATTGGTCTCTGTCGGCAACCCCTCGTCAAACTTGGCGCTCACGTAGCCGCTGACGTAATTGGACGGCGCGGTGGCAAACTCACCAAAGCCCGGCGAGGTGATCTCGAACCGATAGCGGTCGGAGCGGATAATCGTGAACACGTTGCTGGTCGCATTGCCGGCTGCATCCGAAGCACGTACCGCCACCGTATTGGTGCCGAACTCCAGCGGCACCAGCCCTTCAAATTGAAGGTCGCGCACGTTGAGCAGATTTGTCGTCACCTCACCCGTATCGGAACTGACAATGGCCTGTACGATGGCGTACTCATCGTCCACCGTTCCTTCCAACCACACGGCACTCACGTCCGGCAACAGCGTCGTCGTGGCGATGTTGAAGTTCGTCAGGTGCGGCGCGATCGTATCTCCGCTGGGGTCAACCGTCCAGGTCCGGCTCGCCTGATTCGTGTGCCCGGCTTCGTCCGCGGCGCGAACGTTGACTGTGAAGGAGTTCGTTCCCAACGGCACGGGAAAACGCACGAATGTGATATTTGTGCCATCGCGACTCCAAAACGGCTGATCGTTGATCCAGATCTTCAGGGGCCGTGCGCCGGTGGGCTCGATCGGATCGGCATCGGCGGTCACGGCTTCCAGAGTGATGAAGGCTTGATCAAGCACGGCGTCGGCGGCTGGTGAGAGAATGTTTACCACGGGTGCCACCCGATCCAGCATGACGGTCTTGATCACGAGGTTGTTGGTGGGTTGATTCGTTGCGTTGGCGTACTGCATGTACAAGGTGTACTGCCCATCGCCCTTGTCGGGCAACGTGTAATCGAAGGCCACGCCAGAATTGGTGAACGCCGTCGCATTCGTCATGAGAGGATCAAGACTCACCAACACCTCCGGGAAATTGGTGCTCAGCGGCAGGACCGAAACTGATAGTGAACTCGCGTACAGCTCGCCGCGATTGACGATAATGTCGAAGGGATCGGTGAATTGATGTGGGTCGGTGCCGTTGAGATACTCCTGCAGATTGCTGAAGCCGTCACCGTCAGGATCGAGACCGGCATCATTTCCATCGATCGGATTCAGCCCGTGTGCCAACTCCCAAGCATCAGGCATCCCGTCCGCGTCTGAATCCGAACTCTGGGGGTCGGTGCCAGCGCGATACTCCTCCAGATTGGACAAACCATCCCCATCGGCATCGGCTGCTGCATCGTCAAGCAATGGATTCAGGCCGTGCGTCAGTTCCCAGCCATCCGGCATCCCATCGCCATCGAAGTCGCCGTATGACGGCAGACGCCGTACGCGATAGAACCAATGGCTGAAGGACGGTGCATTCGTATCCACCCAACTCGTCGCGCCGTTCTCACCAATCAGAGTCGCTACTGTTTGCCAAGTATTCGTCATCTCCGGTACCGCCTCGATCTCGTACAGATGGTCAGAACATGACTCAAATACCAGCTCGATGCCGTTCGAGATGGCAGCGACACTCACGACCTCGAACGGCTCCACCTCATTCGTAATCGCACAGTCGCCCATTGACATGCTCATTCCGCCAAGGCCAAAGTTGCGGCTGGCAAGGATCCCACCGTTCTCATCTTCGCGATCGCTTGCAGAGCCAAGCTCCTGCTCGACCGCCTGCGCTTCCTCCCAGGCCGCTTGCTCACCGGCGACGTTCGCGTCGTAAACAGGTTTGTCGTTGATGTCCGCCAGTCGAACCATTTCGACAAGAATGAAGGGGTCGATCCCTCCCTCCCATTCTTCGGCGTATTGCTGCCATTGCCGCCACATCGGCAACACGGTTTCATCCTGCGCTGCCGCATCGCCCGGCTGATAACCGGCCGGGGGCGCAATGCACGCAATGTCCTCACCGGACCACTCGGCCCGCACGACGGTCTCGCCCGTCACAAGATTGCAGATGAGGCGCAACGGCAACACCTTGATCCCGGATTCTTCCGGCAAAGCGATTGTGGCGGGAGGACGGAATTGCTCGGGAAACTGGGAGAAGTCAGTCCACCACAGTTGCCAGTCAGCCGGATATGCTTGGCACTCCCACGGCAACACCTGGAAATAATACCAGTCTTTCGTGCCGAGTTGCTGAGCCAATTGCGCAACATTCGTGATCACTTCCTGCGCGTGGATTGTGGCAGTCAACCAAAGCAATAGCCCGAAAGCCAAACTGCAAGGCCCCGCTCCCAACCTTCTCATCGCCGCCTCCTCACCGCGCCCTTCAAGGCACCGCATGCGAATATTGTCCACGCGCAGACGGGACGCGCTTCAAACGGGGTGAATGCTGCACTCGCTTCTTGCCGGGAATCTCTACTCCCTCGTCGAATGCAAGGCAAGGTCCTTCTGCAGCGTTTGCTGATATTGCGCACCCATTGCAACTCCTCGGCTTGCGGAACGGACGGGGGCCGCTACAATGGCGGCCGATGCAGACCGCTTCGGATCGCCCGGCGTCCTCGTGGCTTCATTCTGAATCTGCCCGGCTTCTGGCGATCGCTTGGGTGGCCGGATTGGCGCTCGTCTATCTCGTCCGCTATGGGGCATGGCTGGTGCCGTTCCAACTGGCGGACATGGCCACCGCGGCTTGGCCGTCGCTCCACACCGGGCCGGATTTCCACGGGTTCTGGACGGCGCGCGCATACGACTTTGCGTGCGTGGTGGGTATCGCCGGCGCGGCGCTCGGCCTGGGCGCAACCGTTACCGATCGATGGATCGCCCGACGGGACCTGCTGGGTGTGTTGTTTGCCTTGGCCGTGGGCTTCTGGCTGCTCGCCGTGCTGGTGCTCGTAACGGGTGCCATCTCCATTCCGAAGGTGCCACGGGTGTTTCTGGCGTGGCTGTGCTGGCTGCTGCCAGCGCCGCGCAAACTGGTTCACGAGTTCTACGTTTCCACCGAGAAGATCGACAACTGGACGAGGCTGATTCTCGCGTGCATCACGATCGCGGCGGTGGCCAACCTCGCCGGCGCGGTGGCGCCGCCGTTCGAGTACGACGAACTCGAATATCATCTGGGCGCGCTGGCGGATTATCAACGCGCGGGCCACATCGCGTTCCTGCGGCACAACTTCTATTCGAACCTGCCGCAACTGACCGAGATGCTGTACTTGCTGGCGATGACGACGACGTCCGACATTGCCGCGAAATTGTTGCATTGGCTGTTCGGCCTGCTTGGGGCGGGCGCGGTGTACGGCGTGGCGCGGCAGTTGTGGTCGAGACGGGTGGGCTTGGTGGCGGCGGCGCTGTTCTATTGCACACCGTTCGTGCAGGACCTGAGTCGGACCGCGCGAGTGGATCTGGCAACCGCCTTTTTCGCGACGTTGGCGTTTGGAGGGCTGATCGTGTGGAGTGAAGAATTCCACCGCGACGGACCGGGCCGAGACCGGACCTGGGTGCGGCTGTCCGCGCTCGCGGCGGGGGCCGCAGTGGCGACGAAATGGACGGCCATTCCCGTTGTGGTGATCCCGGCGATCTTTCTCCTGGCGGTTCGTCGGCAGTTCCGGCCGATTCCTGCCTATTGTCTCATGGCGGCCGTCGTGGTGCTGCCCTGGCTGCTGAAGAACTGGTTGCTGACGGGCAATCCGGTTTATCCGTTGTTCTATGCGTGGTTTCCCCATTCATCCTGGAGCGCGCAGCAGGCGGCGGTATTCGCCGCGCGGCACTATCCAAAATTCAACGGGGAGGCCGTGGGCCAGCTCGTTTTGCTGCCGTGGAATTTCTCATTTGTCGAGGCGGGGGCTGTGCCGCTGTTGCTGATGACGGCGCCACTGTTGCTGCTCGTGCCGCGAGTGGAGGCGACGGTGGCGAGGCGGGTCGGGGGACTGTTCGTGGCCGCATATGCCGGGTGGTTCTGCCTCACGTTTCGTCCGTGGCGGTTCCTGTTTCCGGCGTTTGGGTTGGCGGCCGTAATCGGCGCCTTTGCGATGGAGAGATTGCAACGCGAACCGTCGGTGCGAATCACCGTGCGCGTTGCGGTCGGCCTCGTGTTGGCCATCAGTCTCATGACGCTCGCGCTGAACGATTTCGTGGACGTGCAGGACCCGGGGCGGATGCCGCCGCGGATGAATTTTGTGACCTATGCGCTCGGGCAATTCTCGCGGGATGCGTTCGTGGCGCAGATGGGGCGGGGCGTGCTCGAGCCAATCATTTGGATGAACCAGAATCTTCCGAGCGACGCCAAAGTGCTCTATGTCGGGGAAGCGCGAGCCTATTACGCCAAACAGACGGTGGTCTGGAGCACGGCGTTCGATCAGCATCCGGTGACGGCGATGAGCCGACAGGCGCGGTCGGCGGAGGAGTTGCTGGCGGCGTTGCGCGCTCAAGGGATCACCTACCTGTACGTCAATTACTCGGAATTGGACAGGTTGCGCCGGGGCTATCAGTATCTGGCAAATGCGAACTGGGACGTGATTCAGGACGTCCTCAAGAATCACGCCCGCGTCATCCACGAGTTCGGGCCCAGGGTCGTGTACGAGTTGGCAGGGAACCAATGAAAGTTTGTCATGTCATCACGCGGTTGATCGTGGGCGGTGCGCAAGAGAACACCGTGGCGAGTTGCCTCGGTCTGCGGAAACGAGGCTACGATGTCGATTTGGTCATCGGCCCACAAACGGGACCGGAGGGATCGCTTCGCGACCAGGCAACTGCCGCGGGTGTGCCGGTCATTGTTATCAAAGAACTGCAGCGCGCGCCGAATCCGCTGCGCGACGCGCCGGCCTGCCTGGCGTTGCAGCGGTTGTTCGCGAACGGTCGTTACGACATCGTGCATACGCACAGCGGGAAGGCGGGGTTCGTCGGGCGCCTCGCGGCGAAACTGGCGCGGGTGCCGATCATCGTGCATACCATTCACGGGCCATCGTTCTACGACCACCAAAATCCTATTGGCAACTGGCTGTTTCGGTGGGCGGAACAGTTGGCGGGTGCGTGGACCACGCAATTCGTGTCGGTGGCCGACGCGATGACGGCGCGGTACCTGGCCGCCGGAGTGGGTACGCCGGGCAAGTTCGTGACGATTTACAGCGGGATGGACGTCGACGCGTTCGTTGGCGCGCGGCGTGACGAAGGTCTTCGGCGATCATTGGGGATCGTGAAGGACGACCTGGTGGTCGGCAAGATTGCGCGGCTGTTTCGCTTGAAGGGACACGAGTTCTTGTTCCAAGCCGCGCCGCGGATTTGCGCGACGGTGCCCCGGGTGAAGTTTCTCCTGGTGGGCGACGGGGTTTATCGGAAGCGATTTGCACAATGGGCGAAGGAGATGGGTCTGCGCGATCGGTTCGTGTTCGCGGGACTGGTGCCACCCCATGAGATCCCCCGTTACGTGGCGTCGATGGACGTGCTCGTGCATTTGTCGCTGCGCGAAGGATTGCCGCGGGCGGTGCCCCAGGCGCTGGCGTGCGGGAAACCCGTCGTGGCATTCGACGTGGACGGGGCGCGTGAGGTTTGCCTGGATGGCCAGACGGGTTTGCTGGTGGAACCGGGTGACGTAAGCGGCCTGGCGGCGGCGGTGATTCGGTTGTTGCAGGACCGGGGGCTGGCCGATAGAATGGGCGCTACAGGCAGGGGGTTGGTCAGGGAGCGATTCTCCGAGGAGTTGATGGTGCAGGAACTCGACAAACTGTACCGCCGCTTAGGGGCGGAAACTCGAAGCACGAAACCCGAAACTCGAGACAAGCACCAATGACCGAAATCCGAATGGCCAAAGCGAGCGCAGCCACACCGATACCGTCGTTCCGGGGTCGGGTGAATTCGGATTTCGAGGTTCGGATTTCGGATTTTCCGGTGTGACCATGCATTGGCTGTTGGTTTATTTGTACGTGTTCGATGTCAGCTTCGTGCTGGCGTTGCTTCTCACGCCATTGTTCAAACGCCTGTCGTTCCAGTGGGGGTTTATCGATCAGCCCGATCAGGAACGCAAGACCCACACCGAGGCGATGCCGCTGCTGGGTGGGCCGGCGGTGTTTTGCGCCTTCGCCGCCAATGTGGTGTTCAACTATCTGGTCGTGCTCCCGTTGGCCTCGAACGTGGACCTGCCCGTCATCGATATGCCCGACGTGAAGCTGTATCTGGACGGCGCGTTCTCCGTGTGGCCGAAGCTGTTGGTGGTCGTGGTGGGCGGCGCCTTGATGATCGCGTTGGGGTTGTACGACGACAAGTACGAGCTGAAGGCGCGGACAAAGTTCGTGGCGCAGATTGTGATCGCCTCGCTGGTGGCCCTGGCGGGGATGCGGGTGACCCTGTTCATCCACAGCGCGGCGGTGAATTTCCTGCTGACGGTGTTGTGGATTGTGACGATCACCAACGCCATGAACTTTTTGGACAACATGGACGGGCTGTGCGCGGGCATCGGCTTGGTGTGCGCGGGGTTGTTTGGATTCATCGCCGGAATTCAGCATGAGTTCTTCGTGTGCCTGTTGGCCGTGGCGCTGGCGGGCGCGCTGTTCGGATTCCTCCCGCACAATTTCAAGCCGGCCAGCATTTTTCTCGGGGACGCCGGCAGTCATTTTGTCGGTTACATGCTGGCGGTGCTGCCGATTTGCGTCACGTTCTATCGGCGGGGAACGCCCACGCTGCTGCCGGTGTTGATTCCCCTGCTGGTGCTGGCGGTGCCGCTGTTCGATCTGGTGATGGTGATGTGGATTCGCTTTCACCGCGGCCAGCCGGTCTATCAGGGCGACGTGAACCATCTTTCCCATCGGCTCGTGCGTCTGGGTCTCCCGCAAAGCTGGGCGGTCACGTTGATTTACCTGATCACGCTGACGCTCGGGCTGGGCGCGACGATTCTGTTGTGGTCGGAAATGGCCGCGGCGCTGGTGGTGATCGTCCAGGCCATTTGTATTCTCGCCATCGTCACCCTGCTGGAACGCCTCGGCGGGAAGTGAAGGGGTGTGGTATGAAAAACGGGGCGCGTATCGCCTTCCTGTTGGGAGCGGGTGCGTCGATTCCGGCGCAAATGCCAAAGACTTCGGAAATCACCGAGTGCGTGTTATCCGGGAGTGGGTTCACAAGATGCAGCGGACTATACGTCCGCATGCAAACACAGTCCGCATTTCAATCCATACCGGATGAGCGTGTGGCATTGGTCGGCGGCTTTGCACAAATCTTGCGGAGTAAGATTGCCAAGAACTATGGCCAGTGGCGGAAACGGGCCGTGAATTATGAAGACATCTACTATGTGGCCTCACAACTCCGTGACGATTCGCTAGGCGAATACGAAAACCCAGTCGTGGTATCCTTTGGCCGAGAGATTGGGCCATTGGTCGAGGCGCTGTTCTTCCGAGTTCGAGGGAATATTGACCACGTTTGGAATGTGGATCAATTGGCGATGGAAACGGCCGGTTATATTGAGGACGTTGTGCGTGAGTCTCTTTCCCGAAACCCCTCGAATCTGGAATCTCTATCGGTTTTGGTCGAAGCCTGCTCCGATGACGAGTTCAATAAGGTTGACTTCTTCACGCTGAATCATGACAGAGTCCTTGAAGCATGCTTGGCAGCACACGACAATCAGGGCATTACATTCACGGATGGATTTGAATCGGGGCCGGATGCGAACAAGGTGCGTCGTTGGAATCCTGCCCTATTTGACGATGACGGCTTTCGCGTTCGTCTCTTCAAGCTTCATGGCTCGGTCGATTGGTTCACATTCCATCGAAATGTGGGGGACTCTATGGTCGAGTTCTGCGGAAGACCGGTTGTGCCTGCTGATAGCGAGGCTTCCGAAGAGAGTAATGGTGGCCGAGCAGAGGGTGCCCCTCGGCCATTGGTTTTGATCGGAACCTTTAACAAGATGCTGCGTTACATGAGCGGGGTATTCGCGGACTTGCACTCCCGTTTCTACCGCGAACTTTTCTCTACACGTTGTCTGGTTATCAGTGGCTATTCCCTAGGAGACAAGGGGATCAACGAACGAATTCTTGAGTGGATCTTGGGTGACCCCCAACGAAAAATGGTGCTCGTGTGTCCGGACATTACCAGCCTGAAGGAAGTCGCACGTGATTCTCTCAGGAAGATCTGGGATCCGCTGAAGAAAGAGGGAAGGCTGATTGAGGTTGAGCAGGGCATTGAGGCGGTGAAATGGTCTGAGATTAAGCGGCGGTTCACTGAATAAGTCCATTTTCTCTCAGCAATAGTTGCTTTATACGATGGAGACGTTTGGGCACAGCAGAGAAAGCATATCCGAACTCCAAGTTGGCGACCGTGTCCAACTCGGCAGGACACCTTATACTATCACAGAGACAGCCCGCGGTGGAATGGGGCTGGTTCTCATGCTTGAAAAGGACAAGGAATATGAGTCACGAAACGATTTTTCGTTTGCCGTCCATCGCCTTTTCATGGCAGTTAAGTCGGTGCTACCAGAATTCCTTGATGATGAAGCCAGAATCTTGTTCCGTCGCGAACTGACGGTCTGGGCAGGATTCGACCACCCACACGTTGTCCCGCTTTCTGAGATTCTTGAAGCGGGTTCCGATGGGTGGGTGGCAGCGATGCCTCGATGTGAGGGATCCCTAATCGATGTCTTGAACACTCACCGCAAGCTCAACCTCCAAGAGGCGACCTTCATCCTCTCGGACATTGTTGACGGGCTTGCGTATGCATTCACCACAAGCAAGGTCTTACACCTCGATCTCAAGCCGGGCAACATCCTTTATGACTGGGACCCAGATCGCGGGGTGAGATATCCCGAAGATTCGATTAGGAAGAAGAGCTACTTGGTTTCTGACTGGGGTCTCGCCTCCATAAAAGAACCTCAGCTTGAGCGGGTGGCCGGACTTCCCCCCTCTCATGAAGAGGCTTTGCGAACGTTTAACAATCTCGGCACCATCTTGTATATGGCTCCAGAACGGTTTGTTCGAGGGATTCGTTCCAGTGTGCCGTCGGATGTATTCTCGTTGGGCCTGATCTACTTTCAGCTGCTTTTTGGCCGGCTGCCGTACGAAGACGGTGTTCACCCAGTCGTCCAGCTTACTTTGCACGATTACTACGGGACGGCGCGGCAAATACTTGCGGCGAGCACTTTCTCCAAACGTCTCAACAACATTCTTCTTAGAATGCTGCATCCTGTGCCGGGATCTCGCTATTCGGAATATGATGAATTAAAAAGCGACTTGTGCAAAGTTACCCAATCCGCCCGCCCAGTGATGGAACGAATATTCGGCGTAACCTCGAGCCCAAAAGCCTCGGACATCTACCATTTCATTCGACGCAAAGGCTCGACTCAAAAACAACACGAAGATTTCCTGAACAGACCAGAAGTGCGAAGTGTGATCTGTGCTGCCGGATCTGAGCAGGTTGTAAAACAGGTCGAAAATCTACAGGCTGCTGGACGCCAGCAGGAGGCAAACGATAGAATTCTGAAATACACTGAGTCTGCGTTTAGGCAGTGGCAGGCGGACCCTCGACATCCGAGTTACCTGATTAGAAGGGTGATCTTGGTCGTGAGAAAGCATTCGGATAAGAGGGTCGCATTAGGTTTGCTTGAATTGTTGCTTCAAACTTTGAAAGGCATGCAGCATACGATTGATCTGACGGAGATCTATTTCAATCTTGGTGGCATCTACGCACAAATGGGACTCAGAGACGATTCGCTTCGGGCCTATCACATGGCAGCGGAAACCAAGGCGCCTGACGGTTGTGAAGACCCTGCAATGCCAAAAGTGAAAGCGGTAGCGCATTATCAAGCCCGCGAGGCGGCGAGGCGGCTAAATGATAAAGAAAAGTACGAACTGCACTCCAAGAAGTTGGCGTCTCTCGTGCCTGGAACGGACCTCAATCAGGTCGAGAAATTTTGTGAATTTGTCTCTGGTGAGAGAATCGATCTGAACCATGAAGAAGCAGGGCAGGGCTTATGAGAACCATTGAGCTTGCTGAGGCAAAATCTGACAAGACATATCAGGAGCTACTCAGCACACTGAAGAATGAGGCGAACAAAATGATGGGGCATGCCAACATCAACGGCGCCCTCTATTCATCGGGCGTAGATGCAGGCTTGCGCGTTATGTGCCTCGGGAAGATGAAACAACTGGAACACGGCATGGTCGAGATATACGTTGAGGCAGTTGGGCCCGGTCTCGACCAAGCGTTTACCAAAACCGCGATTTCTCAGAAGCTTGGAGCCTTCTTTGCAGAATGCAAGAGAATGTATTTCGGTCCAGAATCGCGCCGGCCTACAAATCACCAGAATCTGGCTGCTTTTGAAAGCGAGGCCGAGCAATTGATTCATCAACTGGATCAGGACTTGCAGATAAGCGTCCATCAAACCCGTAAAGCAGTGCCCGGTTTCTGGAAGAACAAAAAGCACGAAATTTGGCTGGCGATTATTGCGTTTGGACTCGGAATTGCGGGAACTTTGATTGCGCAGTGGTTAATCCATATGTTGAACCTGCAGAGCCCCTGAGCACGTTCGGCCGGCTATCCATTCGCGGTTTGACTCAGTTCCGTGAAGCTGCGAATATCTCGCGCGCATGGGAAAATTCTTCGTCACCACGGCCATCGACTACATCAATGCGCGGCCACATCTCGGGCACGCGCTCGAAAAGATCGGGGCCGACGTCTGCGCGCGGTATCGGCGGTTGTGCGGCGACGATGTGTTTTTCCTGACGGGGACGGACGAGCACAGTTTGAACGTGCAGCGTCAGGCCGAGAAGGACGGAGTGACCCCGCGCGAGTATTGCGACCGTATGATTCCCGCGTTCACCGAGGCCTGGAAGGAACTCGGGATTTCCTACGACGGCTTCGTGCGCACGACCGACCCGCAACACGAGGCGGCGGTGAAACTGTTGTTCCAGCGGATTGCCGACGCGGGCCACCTGTACGAGGGCGATTACGAGGGGTTGTACTGTCCGAGTTGCGAAAACTACTACACCGAGAAGGATGCGCCGGATTTCCAGTGCCCCACCCATAAGCGGCCGCTCGAACGGGTGAAGGAGAAGAACCTGTTCTTCAAGCTGAGCGCGTTTCAGGAGCGGCTCCAGAAACTGATCGAGACGGGGGAGTTTCGCATCGAGCCGGTCATCCGGCGGAACGAAATTCTGGCGCTGTTGCGCGAGGGGTTGCAGGACGTGAGTTTCACCCGCAGCAACGTCCGCTGGGGCGTGGCCTGCCCGCTGAAGCCGGAACAGACCATTTGGATCTGGTTCGATGCGCTGGTGAACTATATCAGCGCCATCGGCTACGGCAGCGATGACGCGCACTTTCAGCGCTGGTGGCCCGCCGACGTGCATATTATTGGCAAAGACATTACGCGGTTCCACTGCACGATCTGGCCCGCCGTGCTGTTGGCGGCCGGACTGCCGTTGCCGAGGATGGTGTTCGCGCACGGTTTCATCTCCGTGGAAGGCGAAAAGATGAGCAAGACGCGGGGCACGATGATCGAGCCGACGGAGGCGCTGGCGAAACACAGCGCCGACGTGTTGCGCTATTATCTCATGCGCGAGGTGCCGTTCAACGGCGACGGCGATTTTGCCTGGGCGCGACTCGAGCAGCGGTACAACGCGGACCTGGCCAACGATCTGGGAAATCTGGTTAACCGGACGCTGTCGATGATCCAACGGTATCGGGGCGGTGTCGTGCCGGGGCCGGGTGACGCGGACTTGCGCGCGGACGCGGAGACGCTGGTGGCCACGTATCGCGCGCGGATGGATGAGTTGGACTTCAGTGCCGCATTAGAAGCGCTGTGGAGTTTTGTCACGCGCGCCAATCGGTACGTCGAAGAAAGCAAACCGTGGGCGCTGGCGAAGGATCCCGCTCAGGCGGGACGGCTCGGCTCCGTGCTGTACAACCTGGCGGAATCGGCGCGGTTGATTTCCGTTCTGGTGGCGCCGTTCATGCCGACGAGCGCCGTGCAGATCCGCGGGCAACTCGGCGTGGGAGGAAAGCTCGACGTGCTGGCGCAGGAAGTCGGGTGGGGCAGGGTCACCGCAGGCACAAAGATCGGTCAGGTGACGCCGCTCTTTCCGAAACGCACATGATCCGATTGCCCGAGTCACCGCGCTTTCACGTCGTTGACGAATCCCGGGTGCTTCCCCGGTTCGGGCATCTGGCGCAACGGCCCATTTACGTCTATCTGCCCGAACTGGCCGAGGACGATCACCGTCGACATTTCCCGGTGTTGTACTGTCACGACGGACAGAACATCTGGGACGACCCGCATTGTTGTTTTGGTCACGGTGGTTGGTACCTGAATCAGATTGTCGACGAACTCACCCGCGAGGGGGAAATGGAGCCGATCATCTTGGTCGGCATCCCGAACTCGCACGCGCGTGATCGCGAGTACACGCCGGGCAAGACCTACGATGATATTCTCACGCATCCGTACGCCAACTACGTTGTCGACGTGGTGAAACGATATGTGGATCGGAGATTCCCCACCAAGAGAGATCGCAAGCACACCGCATTGATGGGTTCGTCGTTGGGCGGGCTCGTCTCGTTGTGGATGGCGCACAAACTCTCCGAGACGTTCAGCAAGACGGCGTGTTTGTCGGGCGCGTTTCAGGTGCGCGACCGTCAGGGAAAATCGTTCGTCGATTTCGTGAACGGGCGCGAGCGCCAGGACCTGCGGATTTATCTGGACTGCGGGACGGTCCGGGATGGCGCGCCGCAGTCGCGCCGGGTTTACCAGGCTTATCTCGGCCGGGGCTGGCGGGCGGGCAGGGACCTCTGTTATTTCGAGGACAAGGGGGCTGAGCACAACGAGCGTTGCTGGCGGGAGCGCGCTTGGCGGGCGCTGGTTTTTCTTTTCGGAAACGCCCCGGACGCAAGATAAACAAGGCGTCGAAGGCTCGCGGAAACATCTTGCAGATTTCCTTTGAAAAGATGTTGACACGTTTGGGCCGTTGTGGCTGAATGTGGGGCGTTGTGGGGAATGGTGGTTAGCAAGGAGGAACCACGACTCCCAATGGTGAAGGCACTAACAAGAACGGTGTTCTTTGGCACGTTTCGCCATTCCGTTGACGAAAAGAATCGTCTCGCGATCCCGGCAAAATGGCGAGCCGCGGCGAAAGGCTCGCAGGAGTTTTACGTGTTGCCCGACCCAAAGAACTGTCTGGTCGTGCTGCCCGCATCGGCGATGGACAAGATGCTGGAGCGCGCCGATGACATCTCGATTGGCGAATACGAGCGACGCGACGTGCTGCGGCTGATTGCCTCCCGGGCGCACGGTTCGCCCTGCGACAAGCAGGGACGGATCGGCCTGACTGAGGAACTCCTCCGTCATGCGGGAATCGAGAGAGAGGCGGTTCTGGTCGGAGTGTTGACGCGTTTTGAGATCTGGTCGCCCGCCCGCTTTGCCGAAGTCGAGCGGAGCACGACGCAGGTTTTTGCAGAGGCCGCCAAGCAACTAGGATTGTGAGGTCGCAGATGAGCCGTGATGGCATCATGGATTTTTTAAGTTTGAACAGGAGCCTGACCAACCGGGGTGGCGAGATGCGGCAGCTCCGGTTGCCACGCATGAGTCCTTTTCCGAAGTTGGACGCCCGGATCGTCCGATCCGACAATCACCACGACCAGCCGGGGAGCGTGTCGCGCCCCGTCGCGCGCGGCACGGTCATCATTGAAGGCGGCTACGGGCAGTTGCCCGAAATGGCCACCGACGTGATCGACACGTCGGCGAGCTACGCCGTGGAAAACGTGAAGCGAGAACGTTCCAAGGCCGGCCCGTGGCCGCGCCTGGGGCTGGGGTATCTGGTCGGACGAATGCTGGGTAGTCATCGTGCCGCGCCACTGTGAGGAAGGGGAACTCGCAGTGCCGTTGCGGTCCCGTGAAGCGATGACGGCGGGAGCGAGAGCTCTCGCGAGCGGGTCAGGGAGGTGCGTCAGAAGGAGTGCGGGTCGGCGAATATGCGTAGCCGATTTCTTTCCGATCCGAACTTCCGAATGACCTACCACACCCCTGTCTTACTCAAGGAGGTTGTCGACCAGTTGGCGCCGCGCCGCGGTGGTTTGTATGTGGATTGCACTGTGGGCGGCGGCGGACACGCGCGGGAGATTTTGCGTGCGTGCGGGCCGGACGGCCGGTTGGTCGGGCTCGACTGGGATGAGCAGGCCATCCCGCAGGCGCGGGAACGGCTGGGCGAATTTGGGGCGCGCGTTCAGTTGGTGCGCGCCAACTACGTGGAGTTGGAGAGAGTGTTGATGAGTTTGGGAGTGACAACGGTGGACGGAATCCTGTTCGACCTGGGTGTGAGCTCGCGTCAATTCGACGCGACCGAGCGCGGGTTCAGTTTCCAGCGGGAAGGTCCGCTCGACATGCGGATGAACCGTCAGCTTGGGGCAACCGCTCGGGACGTCCTTCGCACAGCCAGTCTGGAGGAACTGGCCAAAATCTTCCGTATCTATGGCGAAGAGAAACGTGCCCGAGCGATTGCCCGAGAGATCGTGAACGGACGTGGGGACGCGCCGGTGGAAACCACCACGCAACTGGCCCGACTGGTCGAGCGCGTGCTGGGGCCGAAGCGCGGTCCGATCCACCCGGCCACGCGGGTATTTCAGGCGTTGCGCATTGCGGTGAACAATGAACTGGGGAACTTGGCGCGCGGCCTCGAAGTGGCAACCACATTCCTGAAATCGGGCGGTCGTCTGGCGGTCATTTCCTTTCATTCGTTGGAGGACCGCATCGTGAAGCGGTTCTTCGTGGAGCAAAGCAGTGGATGCATCTGCCCGCCGGGTTTGCCGGTGTGTGCGTGTGGTCGAAAAAAAGTGTTGCGGATCGTGACGCGCAAACCGCTCACATCCGAAGAAGGAGAAGTTCGTGCCAACCCGCGGGCGCGCAGTGCGAAGCTGCGGGTGGCCGAGAAACTTTGACCATGGAAATCTGAGGTGTGAAATCTCAGAGCGGGTGGGGAACCCCGCGGGGGATCGGTTCAAGGAGGCCGATCCCCCGAGCAGATTTGCGGCATGAGGCGCAATCGAAAACGAGAGTACCTGCGATTCGGCACGGTGACCAAGTCATTCTTGGCGTGCGGGTGCATTGCCATCAGCGGTCTGGGCTACGTCTGGCAGAAGAACGCCATTTACCGCTTGGGCGATGACATCAAACACCGCGAGGCGGCGCTGTCGTCGGCGCAGAAACGGAACGCGATGTTGGCGGCGCAGTTGGCGCACTGGCAGTCACCCGCGGAGCTCGAGTCCCGGTGCCAGCAGTATGGCCTGAACCTGGTGGCGCCCAAGGAGAGTCAAGTCGTGCGGCTCTACGAACCCGGGAAAGAGTGGGACCTGCAGATGGCCAATGCGCCGTTGCCGGCGCGGCCGCAAACCTGGCCGCCGTCACGGAACATGCAGGCAAAGGCGTTGGCGAGGCGATGATTCTGGCACCACAAAAAGGCCGGGCGTTAATCGTGGTGGGCGCGTTGGCGTCGGCGTTCACGGCGCTCAGTTTCCGGCTGTTTGATTTGCACGTACTGCAGCACAAGGAGCTGAGTGCGTTGGCCCAGGCCAATCGCGAGCAGGTGGTCCATCGGCAAGGCCGCCGGGGTGCGATTTTGGATGTGAATGGCGACTTGTTGGCGAACAGCCTTTCCGTGCGCATCGTGACTGCAGACGGCACCGTCACCGGACCGCAGGCCGGGGTTATCGCGGAGAAACTCGCGCCCCTGCTGAAGGTGGACGTCGCGACGCTCACGCAGAAGCTCAGCAGTCCGTCGCGTTACATCCGTTTGAATCCGCGGGTCAAGCTGGACGACGACGCGGTCCAGCGAATTCGCGCGATGAAGTTGAAGGGGATCTATTTCGAAGATCAGTTCGTGCGGTCGTACCCGAACGGCCCCCTCGCCAGCCATGTCATCGGGTTTGTCGACGCCGAGCACAAAGGCGTGCAGGGCATTGAGGCGTCGATGGATGAGTATCTGGAGGGCCAAGCGGGCTATGAAGTTATCGAGCGCGACCGCAAAGGCCGGGAGATTCGCGCGCTCCGTTCTGAAAACCTGGGGCCGCGCGACGGCTACAACGTCGTGCTCACGATCGATCAGGTGATTCAGCACATTGCCGAGCAGGAGCTGGAGAAGGCGATGGCCCGGTTCCGGCCGCAGTCCGCGGTGATCATCGTGTCGCGTCCGAAGACGGGGGAGATTCTCGCCATGAGTTCGCGGCCGACGTTCGACCCGGCCAATCTGGATGCGAGTTCGCCCGACGCGCGTCGCAATCGTTGCGTCAGCGACGTGGCCGAGCCGGGGTCGACCTTCAAGATCGTCGTCTGTTCCGGGGCGCTCAATGAAGGCGTTGTGAGCTTGAGCGATCAGTTCAATTGCGAGAACGGGGCGTTCATGTATGCCGGCCGGGTGTTACACGACGCGCATCCTTACGGCGTGTTGAGCGTCGAGGAGATCTTATTTCACTCGAGCAACATCGGGGCTGCCAAGGTGGGGCTCCGTCTGGGACCAGCCCGGCTGTACGAATACATCCGTCGTTTCGGTTTCGGACGCAAGACGGGCATCGCCTTGCCGGGAGAGGTTTCCGGCATTGCGCACCCGTTGTCGCAGTGGAGTGGATTGTCGGTCACGCGCATCCCGATGGGCCACGAGATTGCCGTGACGCCGCTGCAAATGATCATGGCGATGAACGCCATTGCTGACGGCGGCACGTTGATGAAGCCGATGGTGGTGAAGAGCGTCGTCGATCAGGATGGGACGCCGGTCTTTCAGTACCAGCCGCAACCGGTCGGGCAGGTCATCGCGCCGCGCACGGCCCAATTGATGACGGTGGCGTTGCGGAAAGTCGTCAGCCCCGAAGGCACGGCGCCCCAGGCGGCGGTGCAGAATTTCGATGTGGCGGGCAAGACCGGCACGGCGCAGAAGATCGAGAACGGGCAATACGTCCGCAAGTACTACTCATCGTTCATCGGGTATTTCCCCGCCGCGAACCCGCAGGTATCGATCCTGGTTTCGCTCGATGATCCGACCGAGGGCGCATACTACGGCGGCTCGGTGGCGGGCCCGGTGTTCCGGGCCGTGGCCGAGAAGGTCGCGCAATATCTGGGGATTGAACCACAAACACAGCAAGCGCAGGTGGCGCAGCTATCATGAAACTCGCCGAAGTCATCCAGACGGTGAAGCCGCTGGCCGTCGACGGCACGCTGGATCACGAAATCACGGGCATCACCTACGATTCGCGGCGGGTCATGCCGGGCAATTTATTCGTGGCGTTCCGCGGCGAACGGACGGATGGCCATCGGTTTGTCGAGGCGGCGATTGACCGCGGCGCGGCGGCGGTGGTGATGGAGCAGGATGTGGGTTACAGTCCGCGTGCGACGCGCATCAAGGTGAGCGACGCGCGCCGCTCGATGGCGCAGGTCTCGGCGCAATTTTACCATCATCCCTCGCAGGGTCTCAAGGTGGTCGGCATTACCGGCACCAACGGCAAGACCACGACCGCGTTCATGGTGCGTGCCGTCTTGGAAGCGGCGGGTTTCCCGTGCGGGTTGCTCGGCACGGTGCAGTATCAGATCGGCCAGCGGGTGATCCCCGCGTCGCGCACGACGCCGGAGTCGGTCGAGATTCAAGAGATGATGAGCGAGATGCTGCGGGCGGGTTGTGGCGGGGTGTCGATGGAGGTCAGCTCGCACGCGCTCGACCAGTCGCGCGTGGCGGAGGTGGATTTCGACGTGGCGGTGTTCACCAACCTGTCTCAGGACCATCTTGATTACCACCGCACGATGAAGAACTATTTCGAATCAAAGGTTAAGCTGTTCAGCGCGTTGGGCACGGGTCGAAAGGCGGGCCGTGCGGTCGTGAACGCGGATGACGCCTATGGGCGCGAATTGATCGAGCGCTTGGGTGGGGACGACGCCGTCCTGAGTTACGGCGTTTCAAGCCCGGCGGCAATTCGTGCCGAGGACGTGCGCGTGTCGGCGGAGGGCGGTTACTTCGTCGTCCACACGCCCCAGGGCAGTATTCCCATGTCACTTCCTCTGATTGGTCGCTACAACGTGTCCAACGCGCTGGCGGCCATTGGCGCAAGTCTGGTGCTGGGGATCGATCTCGGGACGATCGAATCGGCGCTCGCCCAATTCTGTCCCGTGCCCGGCCGTCTCGAGGCGGTGCCGGTCCGCGACGAGTTCAAGGTGTTCGTCGACTACGCGCACACCGCCGAGGCGTTGCGCAACGTGCTCGCCACCGTGGGCGAGTTGACGCGCGGCCGACTCATCGCGGTGTTTGGTTGTGGCGGGGACCGCGACAAGGGCAAGCGCCAGGCGATGGGGCAGGCGGCCTGCGAACTGGCCGACTTCTCGATTCTGACGAGTGACAATCCGCGGACGGAAGATCCGCGCGAGATTCTTCGGCAAATCGAAGGCGGCTTTCCAGCGACGGCGCGGAGCCGCTATCAGATCATTGAGGACCGTCGCGAAGCCGTCGAGCGGGCGCTCGACATTGCCCGGCCCGGCGACGCGGTAGTGATCGCGGGCAAAGGCCACGAAACCTACCAGGAATTTGCGGACACGGTTGTGCCGTTCAACGACCGGGAGGTGGTGGAAGGATATTTCAGTCTCAGCAGGACCCGATGGAAACCTTGCACCTAGAACAATTGGCGGAGCTTTGTGAAGCGCGGCTGATTCGCGGTGATCCGCGACGCGTGGTGCGGCGGATCCACACGGATTCCCGCACGTTGGGCCGGGACGATTGCTTTATCGCGTTGCACGGCCCGCGGTTTGATGGACATGATTTTCTTTCGGACGTGGCCCGATTGGGGGCATCAGCGGCGGTAGTCTCGGATCCCACCAGTGCAATGAACTCGCCTAGTGCCTTGGCGCTTCTCCAAGTGCAAGACACCCTCACCACATTGCACAAACTCGCAACGAACTACCGCCGACTCATGCCCCCAACGACCCGGGTCGTTGCCGTCACCGGCTCGTGCGGGAAAACGACCACCAAGCGACTCATCGCCTCCATTCTGGGCGAGCGGTTCAACATCGTCGAGACAACGGCCAATCACAACAATCAAATCGGGGTCCCGCTCAACCTCCTGCGACTCGATGCCACCCACGACTTTGGCGTGTTCGAGCTCGGCACGAGCCGCCCCGGTGAGATCGCTCTGCTGGCGGCGATGGTCAAGCCCGACATGGGTGTGATCACGAACGTCGGCTTGGGGCACGTCGAGTTTTTCGGCGACGAGGCTGGCGTGGTGCGGGAGAAGGGCGCGCTGTTGGAAGTCTTGCCGCGTAACGGCGACGGGCTGGCGGTACTCAACGCCGACGACCGGTGGTGCAGCGAACTGCGGGCGCGCACGCGGGCGACCGTCGTCACGGTCGGCATCGACAACTTTGCGGACATTCGCGCCAGCGAGATCAAGATCTACCCCGTGGACGGCCGGGTCGGAGTTGGCCCCGGCGTGTTGGGGGGCGGCATCAAATTCCGGCTGAACATCGCGAAGAAGCGGGAGGACGTGATCGTGCGGATCAAGACGCTGGGTCGCCACCAGATTTACAACGCGTTGCAGGCGGCCGCGGTGGGCTATTTTGCCGGTATGGATCTCGACGAGATTTGTCTCGGACTGGAGAACGCGCGGTTCCCGCACCTGCGGATGGAGCCGGTGACCATCGGCGGCGTCCGGTTCGTCAACGACTGTTACAACGCGAACCTGGTTTCGATGAAGGCGGCGCTCGAGATGTTGCGCGAGACGCCGGGGGCGGGCCGCAAGTTGGCGGTGCTGGGCGACATGTTGGAGTTGGGCGCGTGGACGGAACAGGCGCACTTGGAAGTCGGTGCCTTGGCGGCCCGGTGCGGGCTGGCGTTTCTGGTGACCGTGGGGCCGGCGGCGCGGCTCATCGCCCAGGCGGCGGTCGAAGCGGGCATGGACCCGCAGTGTGTGTTGCCGTTGGCAACGGCGGCGGAAGCGGCGAAGACGCTGCGTCTTCTGGTACACGAAGAGGATTTCGTGCTGGTGAAAGGTTCGCGCCGGTTGCAGTTGGAACGAATTGTGGAGGAATCGAAGAATGGTGTAACGGCGCTGCTGTAGAAGCGCCGGCACGACGACGGAGAGTCGCTCGCGTTGGAAACGGGGAGAGACCAAGGAGCAGATGTTTTATTATTTGAGTCAGTATACGGAACTGTTTTCGCCGTTGCGGGTTTTTCAATACACGACGTTTCGCGCGGTGTTTGCAGCTCTCACGGCGCTGCTGATCTGCATTGCGGCGGGGCCGTGGCTCATTCGCCAGCTCGTCGGGATGAAGTTCCAGCAGCCCATCCGCGGGGAAGACGATCTGCGAGAGCTGGCCCGGGTCCACGGGCAGAAGGCTTGTCCGACGATGGGCGGGATCCTGATCATTTGGGCGGTGGTGGATTCCATCCTGCTCTGGGCGCGTCCCACCAATCAACTGGTCCTCATTTGCCTCACGACCCTCCTCTGGCTCGGCGGCGTTGGTTTTCTCGATGACTGGGCGAAGGTCCAGGCACGAAAGGCCGACGGGTTGCGGGCGAAGACGAAGTTCCTATTCCAGATCGGGCTGGGCCTGCTCGTGGGCACGTTGCTCGTCACCGACCCGGTGTTGGGGCCGACGGCGAGGAAGTTGATGGTGCCGTTCGTGAAGGGGCCGGTCATCGCCGATATGGGGTGGTGGGCGTTAATCGTGGTGGTTGTGGTCATCGTCGGCGCGTCGAACGCGGTGAATCTCACCGACGGGCTCGATGGGCTGGCGACGGGTTGCACTCTGACGGTGGCCTTGGTGTACGCGGTCATGTGTTTCGTGGCGGGCAACTACAAGCTGGCCAACTATCTGCAGGTGCCCTTCGTGCACAGTGCGGGGGAGTTGACCGTGGTGTGTGCGGCGCTGATCGGCGCGAGCCTGGGGTTTTTGTGGTTCAACTGTCATCCGGCGCAGGTGTTCATGGGCGACACCGGTTCGCTGGCCATCGGCGGGTTGATCGGCGCGATTGCGGTGATGATCAAACAGGAACTGGTGCTGATCGTCGTGGGTGGAATTTTCGTGCTCGAGGCCGCGTCGGTGATCGTGCAGGTCGCCAGCTTCAAGCTGCGCGGCAAACGCGTGTTTGCCATGGCCCCGTTGCACCATCATTTCGAGCTGCGGGGTTGGTCGGAGACGACTGTGACCACGCGGTTCTGGGTGTTGTCGGTGATCTTTGCGTTGCTGGGATTGGCAACGCTCAAGTTGAGGTAGTCAGGCAATGCAAACCATGGAACTGAAGGGCAAGGACGTGCTGGTGTTGGGACTGGGACGGAGCGGGATGGCGGCGGCCTCGCTGTTGCAGCGGGACGGTGCGCGGGTGGTCGTGCGCGATGAATCGGCGGACGACCAGTTGCGGGAGCGGGCGAGCCGGCTTCGCCAACTGGGCGTTCGCGTTGAGTTGGGCAACGAGTTTGACCGGTCGACGCGCTTCGATCTGGCGGTGCTCAGCCCCGGCATTGCGCCCGAGCGGCCCATCGTGCGGGAGCTGCTCACGCAAAACACGCCGTTGCTCAGCGAGTTGGAACTCGCGTATCGGTTTTGCCTGTGTCCGATCGTCGCCATCACGGGCACCAATGGCAAGACGACGACCACCGAACTGATCGCGCGGGTGCTGGAAGGTTGCGGGAAACGGACGCTCGCCGCTGGCAATATCGGCACCGCGTTCTCGGATGCGGTCGAGGCCAGCGCGGGTTTGGACACGGTGGTGTTGGAAGTCAGCTCGTTTCAATTGGAGAAGATCGAGCACTTCCGTGCAGATATCGCCGTGCTGCTCAACATCACGCCGGATCATCTGGATCGATACGACTCGATGGAGGAATACGCGGCGGCGAAGTCGTTCGTTTTCATGAACCAGCGGCCCGAGGACACGGCGATCGTGAGCGCGGAGACGCTGGAAATGCTTCGGCGGATGGGCCTGGCGACGCGGGCGCGCACCATGACGTTCAGCGCCTACAACCGTCCGGCGGACGTGTGGCTCGACTGGTTCGACAACGACACGATTTGGTGTCGGTTGCCGGAGTGCCGCGGCATCCTGCTGAAGATGAGCGAGACGAACTTGCGGGGCGTGCACAACGCCGAGAACGTGCTGGCGACGTTGGCGACCGGGTTGGTGATGGGGTTACCCGTGTCGCGGATGCGGGAGGCAATTTGCACGTACAGCCCGCAGCCGCATCGCTGCGAGTTCGTCGCGGAGATCGACGGGGTGACGTACATCAACGATTCGAAGGCAACCAACGTCGACGCCGTCGAGAAGGCCCTGCGTTCGGTCCGGGGCCGGGCGGTGTTGATTGCCGGCGGGCGCGACAAGAGTTTGGACTTCAGCCAACTAAAGGAGGTGATGGCGGAGAAGGTAAAACTGGCCGTGTTGATCGGAGAGGCGCAGAACAAGATGTGGCGTGCTTGGTCCAGAGCGGTGTCCTGCGTGCGGGCCTCTTCCATGGAACAGGCCGTGGATGCTGCTGTCCGACGGGCTCGGGCGGGAGACACGGTGTTGCTGTCACCCGCGTGCGCCAGCTTTGACATGTTTGAGAACTATGAAGCGCGCGGGGACGAATTTAAACGGCAGGTCTTCAGTTTGCAGAGAAGGAATGGGAACCACAGAAACGGTTTGCGCGAGAGCAAACAATCAACAATCACAGCGTAACGAAAGGAATCAATGAAAGTCTCAAGAGTCGTACTCATTGTCGTCGCACTCCATGTCCTTGTGATCGGGGGCATTTTTATCTTCGAGGGTTGTTCACGAGCCAAGTCCAACGCGCCCGACATGGCGGCCAACGAAACGCTGCCGGGACAGCAGCCGGAAGCCGTGACGCCGGCTGCGCCGACCGAGCAGGTGGCTTCGATCCCGAACCCGCAGGGTCCGGCTGCGCCGAGCACGCTGGCACCCGTCGCCCCAGCCACGCCACCGGAGGCGACGCCAGCCGCTCCGGCCCCGCGGATCCGCGTTGTCAAGAAAGGTGATTCACTCTGGAAGATCGCCAAGGCCGAAGGCGTCAGCGTCGGCGAACTCTCCCGCGCGAACAACCTGACCAAGACCAGCACGTTGAAGATCGGCCAGAAATTGACGATTCCGGCTGCCAAGGCGGAAGCCCCGAAAGTGGCGGCGGCATCGGTGGCGCCGGTCTCGACCGACGTGGGCGCAGCCGCGCCGCCGGCTGACGTCAGTGGGGCGAACTACACGGTCAAGTCGGGCGACTCGCTCTGGAAGATTGCCCGCCAGCAGAGCGTGACCGTCGCGGCGCTCAAGCAGGCCAACAATCTGACGAGCGATTCGTTGAAGGTTGGGCAGAAGCTGCGCATTCCTGCGGCCAGCACGGCGGCGGCTTCGGCGACAACTGCCGGCGGGGCAGGTACTTCGTCGACGGCCTGGCGTGAGCCGGGCACGTACACGGAAAACGGTCAGACGATCCACATCGTGGACTTCAACGAGTCACCGGCGGTGATTGCCAAGAAATATGGCATCAAGACGGAGGACCTGCTCAAGGCGAACAACATCAGCGACTCGAAGAAGGTCCAGTATGGCCAGCGGCTGGTGATTCCGTTGCCGCAGCAGAACCCGGCAGCGGCTGCGCCGGCGACGCCGGTTGCGAGTGCCGTACCGGCCTCGGCTTCGGCGGCGCCGGTCGTGTCGGCATCGCCGTCGACGGTTCAATGACGGATCGGCGTGTCTTTGCCTAACGAGCCACCGCAGCGCTGGCCGAGCGCTGCGGAGGCGGAAGAGGGATGGACAGTTGAACAAAGCCGCCATTCTGCTGTTGGTAATCATGCTGATGCTGTTGACGATCGGCGTGGTCATGCTGTTTAGCACGAGCGCCGCGTACGCCCGGGATCGGTATGGAGATCAGCACTATCTGTTGAAGCGCCAACTCGTGTGGATGCTGATCGGCGGCCTGGCGTGCGTGATGGCCGCCAGTGTTCCCTACCCGAAATGGCGCGGGGTGTGTACCGCGTTTCTGGCGGTCTCGGCAGTGATGCTGGCCCTGGTTCTCATTCCGCACGTCGGCCTCAAGGTCGGCGGCGCGCGCCGTTGGCTGGGTCTGGGACCGATGCGGTTCCAGCCGTCGGAGTTCGCCAAGCTGGCGCTGGTTATCTGGCTGGCGCACTGGCTGGCAAAGGAGAAACGGCGGATCGACCGGTTCGACCGCGGATTCGCCGTACCGATGGCCATCACCGGCGGCCTGTTGCTGTTGGTGCTGGCGGAACCGGATTTCGGGTCGACGGCGTTGTTGGCGTCGGTCGGCTTCGCCATGATGTTTATCGCGGGTGTGCGGCTGTGGTTTCTTGTCCCGACGGCGCTGGCGGGCGCGGGAGGTCTCCTCGGGTTGATGCTCCACAATCCCGAGCGCTCCCGGCGGCTGCTGGCGTTTCTCGATTTGGACAAATACCGTCAGGGGGCGGGCTATCAAGTGTGGCAGGCGATCCTGGCATTCGGCTCGGGCGGGTTTAGTGGACTCGGTCTGGGCAACAGCCGGCAGAAAATGTTTTATCTGCCGGAAGCGCATACTGATTTCATTTTCCCGATCGTCGGCGAAGAACTGGGGCTGATTGGAACATTGGGGATTCTTTTGGCTTTCGCGCTGTTGATTGCGTGTGCGGTGATCATCAGCCTGCGGGCTTCGGATTTATACGGTCAATACCTCGGTCTGGGGATTGCGCTGTTGATCGCGATGCAGGCGCTGATCAACATCGGCGTGGTCACGGCGTGGTTGCCGACCAAAGGGCTGCCGCTGCCGTTCATCAGTTTTGGAGGCTCAAACCTGGTGCTGAACATGTCCGCCGTGGGAATCCTACTGAGCATTTTTCGTCATGGGACGACGGAGATGGAAACTGAAGAACAGGAATTTTTTGCCCGGCGCTCTTCGGTCTCGTAGGAGACCGGGAGGCGACGGTGCGTTGTGTGGAGAGCAGGTTGAATGAATGAAAGTGATGATCGCATGCGGCGGAACGGGGGGGCATTTGTTCCCGGGGCTGGCCGTCGCAGAAGCGTTGCGGACACGCCACCACCAAGTGCGGTTGTTGGTCTCCGAAAAGGCAGTCGATCAGACCGCATTGGGACCATTGACAGGCTCCTGCGACCGTTCGGGGCCAATCGCGGTGCAGACGGTTCCCGCCGTGGGTTACGAGGGATCGTCCCGGTTGATCCGATTCTGTTTCCGCTTGGCGAAGGCTACGCGCGGTTGCGCCATCGCCTGCGATGAGTTCCGTCCCGACGTGGTGCTTGGAATGGGGGGATTCACGTCCGTCCCGGCGCTGTTCGCGGTGCGCTGGTTCCGCCGGCGGGGGACCGTGGCGTTGATCCACGAGTCGAACGCCGTGCCCGGCAAGGCAAACCGCTGGGCCGGACGGTTCGCGGACGGCGTTGCGGTCGGGTTGGCCGAGTGCGCGCAATTTTTCGGGCGGACGCCCGTGACGGTCACGGGCACGCCGATTCGGGCCGCGTTACGGGAGCGGTCCCGCCGGGGCGCGAAGGCCGACGCGCGCGAGCGCCTCGGGTTGCGGTCGGGGCGGTTGACGGTATTGGTCGCGGGCGGCAGTCAGGGCGCGCATGCGATCAACCAGGCGCTGGCCGTGGCGTTACCGTGGCTGGCTGGACGAGGGGAAATGTTGCAGTTCGTTCATTTAAGCGGCCCGCGCGACGAACAGTTCGTGCGCGAGTCGTATGGGGAGAATGCGTTCGAGGCGAAGGTGATGAGTTTCTGCAGTCAAATGGAATTGGCATACGGCGCGGCCGACCTCGTCGTGGCGCGCTCGGGCGCGGCGACGCTGGCTGAGATTGCCGCGTTTGGGTTGCCTGCGATCCTGATTCCGTATCCGCACGCGGCTGGCAACCATCAGTGGCACAACGCGCGGGTGTTCGAACGGGCCGGTGCGGCGCGCCTCATCGACCAGGCGCAACTGAATGGGAGACGGACCGGGGCTGGCCAATCCCTGGCAGCCCTCATCGCCAGCTTGGTGGACGACGAAGGCGGACGGCACCAGATGGCTACGGCTGCCCGCGCGCTCGCGGTCGACGACGCCGTCGAACGGATGACGGCACTTCTGGAGAACTGTGGTCAATAAGCAACAACTGATCGATTTCCTCGGCAGCCGGCCGCGCCGCGTACATTTGGTCGGCATCGCCGGCTGTGGGATGAGCGGTCTGGCGCGGCTGCTGTTGCAGCAGGCGCACGCGGTGACCGGTTCCGACGTGGCGCTGAACGGCACGACGAAGGAACTGCAGAAGCTCGGCGCCAGGATTCACAGCGGCCATGCGGGCCGGAACGTCAGTGAGGACACGGAGTTGGTCGTCTACAGTTCGGCGGTCAGTTCGGACAACGTCGAACTCCGGGCGGCAGACGAGCTGAAGATTCCCCGGGTGCGACGGGGGCTGCTGCTGAGTGCGTTGATGAACCACACCAACAATATCGCGGTGGCCGGCACGCACGGGAAAACGACGACGACGGCGATGATTGCCTACGTTCTGATGCACAGTGACGCGGCCCCGAGCTATTGTGTGGGGGCGCACGTTCCGGTGCTGGGCACGAATGCGCAGATCGGCGGCGGGAAATACTTCGTGGCCGAGACGGACGAAAGCGACGGCACGCTCGTCGGGTTCAGTCCCGAGTATACCGTGTGTCTCAACATCGAGCCGGAGCATCTCGATCATTACGGTTCGATGGACAACCTCCGGGCGACGTTCGAGTCGTTGTTGTCCAGCACGCTCAAGACCGGTTTCCTGTGCGCGGACTGTCCGAACTGCCTGAGGCTCGCGGCGAAGTGCCGAACGGCCATCACGTTTGGTTTCTCCGAGAGAGCCGACTATCGCGCCCTCAACGTGGACCACACCGACCGCGGCACGCGGTTTACCGTTGCCTGTCGCGACCAGCAAGTGGGCGCCATCGAGTTGATCGTTCCCGGGAAGCAGAATGTGACGAACGCGCTCGCGGCCATTGCGGTCGCGGATGAACTGGGCATGCCGTTCGAGAAGATCGCGGCGGCGCTGGGGCAGTTCACGGGCGCCAAGCGGCGATTTGACCGGAAGTACGAGGACGGCGGTGTCCTGGTCGTCGACGATTACGCCCATCATCCGACGGAAGTGCGCGCGACGATTGCCGCGGCGCGGACGTTGTTGTCGAAGAACGCGGCTGAAGGTTATCGTCGCATCCTCGTGGCGTTCCAGCCGCATCGGTACACGCGGACGCAGGCGTTGCGTGACGAGTTTGCGACGGCGTTCGAGGGGGCGGACCGGGTATTCCTGACCGAAATCTACGGCGCGAACGAACGCCCGATCCCGGGTGTGACCGGGAGGGCGCTGTACGAGGCCGTGAACTTAGCCGGGCAGCCCAACGTTGCGTTCGAGGCGGATGCGGAGATTTTGGTCGCCCGGTTGTTTGCCGAGGCGAAGCGCGGCGACGTGGTTCTCACCATGGGGGCGGGCGACATTTACCGGGTGGCCGATGCACTGGCGCGAAAGTTTCGCGCCCGGGGGACGGATGTCGTGGGCCCCGCGAGCCAGCCGGCAAACATGCAGGCTGACCTTGAGGTGTTGCTGTCGGACAAGGCCCGGATTCGGCGCGACGAGCCGATGTCCCGGCACACCTCGATGCACGTGGGCGGCCCGGCGGAGTTCTGGATCGAGCCGGCGGGCGAACGCGATCTCGCGCGGTTGTTACATTATTGCCGCGCGCGGCAGGTTCCCGTGACGGTCGTTGGTCGCGGCACGAATCTGTTGGTACTCGACGGCGGCATCCAGGGCATCGTCGTCAGTTTGTGTCATGAGGAGTTTTCCAAGCTGCAGGTGGACGGCGAGCAGATCATTGCCTGCGCGGGGGCGCCGCTGAAGGTGATTGTCACGGCCGCGGCGAAGCACGGGTTGGGTGGACTGGAATTCATGGAGGGCATACCCGGTTCGCTCGGTGGGGCGTTGCGCATGAATGCGGGGGCGATGGGCCGGCAGATATTCGACGTGGTCGAGTGGGTTCGCTACATCAGCTACTCGGGTGAAATCTATGATGCCGAGGGGAGAAACCTGCCAGTCACGTATCGGAGCTGTCCGGTCTTTGAGACGCACATCGCTCTCTGCGCGATTCTGCGCGGCGTAAAGGCGGAGAAAAAATCGATCGACAATCGGCTGCGTGCGTTTGCCCGGCGACGCTGGTCTTCGCAGCCGGCGCGGCCGAGTGCGGGCTGCATATTCAAGAATCCGACGACCATTCCCGCAGGCAGGCTGATTGAGGAACTGGGGCTGAAGGGGATGGTGGTGGGTGGGGCCCGCGTGTCGGAGGTGCACGGCAATTTCATCGTCAACGAAGGCAAGGCCAGTGCGGGCGACGTGTTGGAGTTGATCGCGGCCATCCGCGAACGGGCGCGGAAGGAACGGGGCATCGAGTTGGAACCTGAGGTGATGATCCTCGGAACCGATAACCGGTAGAGAGGCGGCCATGAAACGATTGAAGATCGCGGTGTTGATGGGCGGCCCGTCGGCGGAACGCTCCGTATCGTTGCGTTCGGGGGCGGCCGTGGTGAACGCGTTGGCGGCGACGGGCGCGAAAGTCATGCCCATCGACATTCAAGAACCGCAGTTCGCGATGCCGTCGGACGTGGACGTGGCGTTCATCGCGTTGCATGGGACGTTCGGCGAAGACGGCACGGTGCAACGGATGCTCGAGGACGGGGGGATTGCGTACACCGGATCCGGACCCGATGCCAGTGCGGCCGCGTTCGACAAGATCGCGGCGAAATCCCGGTTCGAGTTGGCGGCGATTCCGACGCCCGAGTATGAAATATTCGACCAGGCGCATTGCGACTTGGCGCGACTGGCGGGTCTTGGTTTCCCGCTGGTGGTCAAGCCGGCGCGCCAGGGATCGAGTGTGGGCGTGAGCATCGTGCAGGAAGAGGTCGATCTCGAAGAGGCGTGTCAGATCGCCTGGCAATACGACAACCGGTTGTTGGCCGAGCGCTACATTCGGGGACGCGAGTTGACCGTCGGCATCTTTGACGGGCGCGCCCTACCCATTGTCGAGATTCGTCCGAAACATGATTTCTTCACGTACGAGGCGAAGTACACCAAGGGGCAGACGGACTATTTGGTGCCCGCGCCGCTGGAGAAGAACATCGAAGCCAAGGCGAAGGGCCTGGCGCTGCGGGCGCACGATTTCCTCGGCTGCCGCGATTTCTCGCGGGTGGATTTGATTCTGGCGGATAACGGAAAGCTGGTTGTGCTCGAAGTGAACACGATTCCCGGATTTACGGAGACGAGTTTGGTGCCGAAGGCGGCCCGGGTCGCGGGGATCGAGTTCAAGGACTTGTGTGCCCGGCTGGTACAGATGGCGTTGGGGCGGCGGGCGCTGTCGCCGGGGACCCAACCGAGAGAGACCGAGACGGCGACGGTTACATGATCAAATTGAGCAATCGAAGAAGGAGGCGGCCGGAGTATTTGCTGGACGTCAAGGTGCAGACGCGCGGGCGGGCCCTGGCGCGCTTGCGGGTGGTCGTGCTGGTTCTCACGGCGCTCGGGCTGTTCGCCCTGACATGCTATGGGATGTATCGCCTGATAACGTCCACCGTCACCCGCCTCGTGTACCAGAACCCGCGCTTTGCCATTCAGCAGATTGTCGTGGACGACGACGGCGTGCTGACGCCCGAACGGGTGGTGCAGTTCGCGGGCGTGCAGATCGGGCAGAACCTGTTCGCGCTGGATCTGGGTCAAGTGAGCCACAACCTGGAGATGTTGCCGCTGGTGTGCGGGGTGGAAGTCCGGCGGATGCTGCCGAACCGGTTGTTCATTCGCGTCAACGAGCGTGTTGCCGTGGCGCGGTTGCGGGTGCCGACGCGTGAACTGGGTGAGACGTCGTTTTACGTGGACCGGGCGGGCATGGTGATGAAGCCGATCCGGCTCGCGGACGGGACGGTGCTCCAGCCGTCGATGCCGCGGCCCGTACCGATCCTGACGGGCGTTTCGCTGGCCGATGTACGCGTGGGCAAGCAGGTCGAGTCGGAGCAGATTTATCGTGCGCTGGAGTTGTTGGACAAGCTGGACCAGTCGGTGGCCGGTTCGCTGGTGGAGGTCGAGCAGATCGATTTATCGAGGCCGCGGGAGCTTGTGTTGATCACGCGGCAGCGCCTGCAGGTCAAGCTGGACGTGGAGGATTTTGGCCAGCAATTGCGGCGGCTCGGCGTGATTTTGCGTTGGTCGCAGCAACGGCAGAAGTCCGTGCAGATGGTGGATCTGACGGTCAGTCGCGGGGTGCCCGTGACGTTCGTGAACTAGAAAGGGTTGGCTGCGCCATGTTGCCGAAGGAAAAAATCATTGTGGGGTTGGAGGTGGGAACCTCGAAAGTGTGCGCCGTCGTCGGCGAGGTGCTCGACGACGGGAACATCATGGTGATCGGCGTCGGCCAGGCGAATTCCGAGGGGGTCCGCAAGGGCGAGATCATCAACATCGATGCCGCGGTCGAGTGCATCCACGCGGCGGTGGCTGACGCGGAGGAAAGCGCCGGCGTCGAAATCCACAACGTTTATGCCAGCGTCAGCGGCGGGCACATCCGCAGTTTCAACAACCGCGGGACGGTGGCCGTGACGAACGACGACCGGGAGATCACCGAGGAGGAGGTTCGCAGCGTCCTACTCAACGCCAAGGCGGTGAACATCCCGATGGACCATGTGGTGATTCACGCGATCCGCCAGCATTTCTTCGTTGACGGTCACGATGGCATCCAGAACCCCGTGGGGATGATCGGTGCGAAGCTCGAGGCGGACGTGCATGTGATCCACGGCGTGCGGACCCGGCTGCAGAACACGATCAAATGCATCAAGCACGTGCCGCTGGACGTGGCCAACATTGCCGTCAGCGGCTTCGCCTCGGCGCTGGCGGTGCTCACGTCCGAACACCAGCAGTTGGGTGCCATTGTGATCGACATGGGCGGCGGCACGACGGATTACATGGTTTACAGCGAGGGCACGATTCAGCACAGCGGCGTGCTGGCCGTCGGCGGCGATCACGTCACCAACGACGTGGCCATCGGACTGCGGATCCCCATGAACCGCGCGGAAACGTTGAAGGTCGAGCAGGGCTCGGTGGAGATCCCGTCCGAGGACGAGATCATTGCTCTCAAGCGCGAGGTTGGGCTCCCGGATCGGCATGTTTCCCGGCAACAGCTTTGCCGGATCATGAACCTGCGGGTCGAGGAAACGCTCGGGCTGGTGAAGAAGGAGCTCGAGAAACAGAAGTTGCTCGATTACCTCGGCGCCGGCGTGTTCATCACCGGCGGTTGTGCCCGGCTGCGCGGTTTGGAATCGTTGGCCACCCAGGTGTTCGGGTTGCCCGTTCATATCGGGCACAGCCTGACGGTGGGAGGACCAACGTCGGCGATCGAGAGCCCGGAGTATTCGACGGCCATTGGATTGGTGCGCTACGCGCTCGGCTCGCAACGTGACCAGCATCAGCCGCCATCCCCGCTGCGAAAGATGGGCCAGTCGTTCTACCAACTGATCCAGAAGGTGCGGACCTTCCTGTAAGACCAGCGGAACGACATGGCCACCCGCCGCAAACCAGATACCGCAGTTCGGCGTTTGTCTGTGACGCCCGAGGAAAGCACTTCTCCCATGGAAAAGAAGCCGATAGCCGTGCCCAGGATTCGACTGAAAATTTTCGGCGTCGGCGGCGCCGGTGGTCACACGGTGAACCAGATCGCGGTGTCCCGGACTCAGCACAGTCATTTGCTCAAGGGTGTCGACCTCGTGGCCATCAACACTGATCTTCAGTCCCTGGGTGAAATCGACGCGGCGGTGAAAGTACAGATTGGCGCGGCCGTTACGCATGGGCTGGGTGCCGGCGGCGAGCCCGAGATCGGGGCGCGTGCGGCGCAGGCCGACGCGGACAAGATCGGAGCGCTGTGCCAGAACGCGGACCTCGTGTTCATTACCGCGGGACTGGGCGGTGGCACGGGCACGGGTGCCAGCCCGGTGGTGGCGCGGCTGGCGAAAGAGCAGGGAGCGTTGGTGCTGGCATTTGTCGCGCTGCCGTTCTCTTTCGAGGGCGACCGTCGCCGCCAGCAGGCCCTGTCGGGGTTGGACCAACTCCGGGCGCAGGCCGACGCGGTGATCTGCATTCCCAACGACAAGATTTTCCGGATTGTCGGCGACGACGCCAGCGTGGTGGCGGCGTTCAAGCGGGCCGACGAACAGGTGATTCTGGGCGTGCAAGCGGTGTGGCAATTGTTGTCGCGCAAGGGGCTGATCAACCTCGATTTCGCCGATTTGCGGGCGACCTTGGGGGCGAAACACTGCGACGGCCTGTTCAGCTACGGCGAAGCAGCCGGCCCGAACCGGGTGCGCGATGCGGTGAAGAGTTTGCTGGAGAATCCGTTGCTGGACGGTGGCGACGTGTTGGTGAAGGCCGAAGGCGTACTGGTCAGCGTCTTGGGCGGACCGGACCTGACGCTGGCCGACGTGCAGAAGACCGTGGACCCGATTACACGCCAGGCCAGCCGGGCGCACATCATCATGGGGGCGGCAATCGACGACACCTATCGCGGGAGATTGGCGGTGACGGTCATTGCTGCGGCCAATGTTCTGCCCCGGCGGGTGGTGGCCCAACCGGTGGCGACGAGGCCCATGACGTTTCCGCGGCCCGGCGACAGTGCGCTGTCACGCACGGCGCGACCATCGCCCTTGGCCGTTGGCTCCGGTCCGTCGGTGCCGGCTGCGAAACCGGACGGGGAGGAACCGCCGACGTCTGAATCTGCCCCGGTGCGGAAATCGTCGAAACCGAAGCAGGAAACGCTGCCGCTGGAAGGCGTGAGCCGGGGGCGGTTCGACAAGAGCGAGCCGACGCTCTATCAGGGTGAAGACCTCGACGTGCCGACCTTCATACGCCGCGGCGTCAGTTTGAAGCGGTAATCTCTCCCATTGGATGTGGCCTGCGTGGGCCGGCGGAGCGGGCTGGCAAGGCCCCGACTGGAGTGGTAATTTCAGGTGGTACGGAGGTTGGGCAGTTATGCCGAAATCAGATCCAGTCTTGACGCGGGAAACCCGAAAACGCGCGACCGCGACGATGGAGACCCTGGGGGATGCACTCGCGCGGCTGACGAAAGAGGGCGAGCTTTACGAGAAACTTCCTGACAACAAGGTGCGGTGCTACGCCTGCGGTCACCGCTGCCTGATTCTCGATGGGCACGACGGCATCTGCCGGGTGAGATTCAATCGCGGTGGTACGCTGTTCGTTCCGTACAACTATTTCGGAGCGCTGCAGTGTGATCCAATTGAGAAGAAGCCGTTCTTCCATGCGTTACCGGGCACGTTGGCGATGAGTTTCGGGATGCTCGGATGCGATTTGCACTGCGGGTATTGCCAGAATTGGTTCACGTCGCAAGCTCTGCGCGACCCGATGAGCACGGCGCCGGCGATGCCGATGACCGCCGGGCAATTTGTGCGGTTGGCGGTTGAGAAGGGCGCAGATACGGTCACCAGCACGTACAACGAGCCGCTGATCACCAGCGAGTGGGCCGTCGAAGTCTTCAGGGAAGCGCGCAAACACGGACTGCACACGTCGTACGTTTCCAACGGCAACGGTACCGAAGAAGTGCTCGACTACATCAAGCCGTGGGTCGATTTCTACAAGGTCGACTTGAAGGGATTCGACGACAAAGATTACCGTCAACTCGGCGGCCAGCTGGACAACGTGCTCAAGACCATCGAGATGCTTCACCGGAAAGGGTTCTGGTTGGAGATCGTTACCCTGTTTATTCCCGGGTTCAACGACGGCGAAGATGAGATGCGCCAGATCGCGAAGTTCCTCGTGGGTATATCGCCCGACATTCCCTGGCATTGCACGGCGTTTCATCCCGACTACAAGATGCAGGACCGGGATTACACGTCGCGGCGGACCATCATTCGCGCCTGCGAGATCGGGACGGAAGAGGGGTTGCGTTATTGTTACGCGGGGAATCTGCCCGGCGGCGTGGGCGCCTGGGAGAACACGCGGTGCCCGAAGTGCGATGAGACGTTGATCGAACGGTCGGGGTTTATGGTTCACAGCTATCGGTTGACGGACAGTGGCGCGTGTCCGAAGTGCGGGACCGCGATTGCCGGCTGCTGGGACGCGGCGAAAACGCGTGCTGCGGTCGGCGGCCTGCGCGCCTTCGATCGCCTGCCGCGAGCGGTGAGGCCGCGGTCTTAGTTAGCTATCGGCCGTCAGTTCTCAACAGTCAGCCGGCAGCCCGACGAAGGGCTCGGTGTAAACATCATCCAGTTTCGTCGCGCCAACTGCTTTACGTCATGTTCGGTAAAGCAGATACTGGTGGCCTTGACCCGCATCTTGGCGGACTACGCGCTCAATCCGCTCTTGGACTTCGGCCTCATCGAGAGACAGCAATCCAGCGAATTGCCGGCCCCGGCCGGCTTGCGCGGCATCGGCGACAAGGATCGCATCCGCGTGACTGCTCTGTTCCGGCACTCGGGCTTCCTGAAGTCCGCAAACTCTGGCAGACAGACGGGTTTTTTTCCGACCATTACCTCAAGGCGCGTATCCAAAAGAACGACTGGTGGCTCACCGACGATCAGGCGCGCCCGCTGTGGCAATTCTGCAAGGACCTCTACGAGAGGCGTTATCTAGCCTGCGCCAAGAATAATGAAGCATTCACTCGCCAGGAGCTTCTCGACAAGATCCTGGACCGACTTGGCTTCGCTTGGACAGACAACCTCGGAATGCCCGATCAGGATGCCGAACCTGACTACATTCTTTTCGCAACCGCGGATGAGAAGGAAAAAGTCATCGACAAGAGCACGGCCATTCGTTACCGCGCCTCGGTAGGCAGCCGCCAGAGGACGACGGCCATCGTGTCTTGGATGCCGGGCACGTCGCGCAGGGGAAATTGGTAGCCGAGGTTGAATCGCCGGAAGTAGGCGAGGAATAACTGACGGTAGAGCGCGCCGGCTTGGTCATCCGGGAGCAATTCCCGTCCGCGCCGGCTGACCGTGAGCCGTTTGTTACGCCGGGCGACCAGCCGGCCACATTCGCAAACGACGCGCGCAATGTGGAGCGTATGTAATTCCTGTTCGTTGAGTCCCTTGGAGTAATAGCGGAGGTGCTCGCGGTGGTACTGCTCGCGGTACGAGCAGGTCGGCGATGCGGTGGACGAACGGGCGGTTAAGGTTGCCGGCGGCCGTGGCCGGTGTGCCGCGAACAGCGTCGAGTACCTGCAGAAGACAGCGCGCGTTGAAGAAGAACGGCGCGTTGGCCAGTTCCGGCGGCGTGAGATTGCCGTTCAACAGCAACGGCCCATTCGGGTCCTCCCAGTCCGCTGCCAACAGCGCCGTCAGATAGCGCTGGAGCGCGAGACGCGGGTCGGGAGATGGGGCAGGCATGATCATGGGTTGATGAGGTTGACGAGGACGCGGGGGAGCATGAACCTGGGGTTCTCAGCCGTCATGATTGGGCGGACAAGAATTGTTCCACTTTTTGGCGGGCACCTTTCAGCAGAGAATGACCGTCGCAGAGCAGGAGCACTTGGAACTCGAGGGCCAACAGCTTGCGCAATGACCTTTTGAGTTGAGCCGGGTCGTCGAGTTTGTGTTCGGGAACGAACCGCAACTGGCCCGGCGGATGACCGATGAGCGCGTCTCCCAGCAGGACGATGCCACCGACTTGTTTGGAGATTTTGTTTCGCGATGGATCGAAGTAGAGGCCGATCTCGCCGGGTGATTTGCCGGGCAGATGGATCACCCGCAGGCCGCCGGGCAGGAGGTCGCCGTCGTTGACGGTCTCGTCGATCTTCAGCGAAGCGAATTCACCCTGCTCGTTGGCTCCCGCCACCACAGGAGAGTGGTAGCGTTCGCGAAATTGCTGCGTCTCGCGGTCATGGTCTCGATTGGTCGCCACGATCTTCTGGATCGGTTTCAGGGCATCGAGTTTCGGCCAGTCAGCAGCGGCGGGCGATGGTGGGTCCACAAGGATCGTCCCGGTCTCCGAGCGCACCGCGAAGCCGTTCAGGTCCCAAGGCATGTCGGGGTACGCCCCGCCCCAAGTGAAGATTTCGTTGATGATCTCGCGCATGGATTCTCTTTCGCTCCAGACGATCAGACCACTGGCAGAGAGTAGCAGAAGCATGGCGTCGGGGAAAGGATCGAGGACGAAGTGTCGAGGACGAAGGGGGCCGGGTGTTGGGTGATGGCTGATGGGAGACGGGGGAACCGTGAGGCATGGGAGCTTGGAGGTCAGGAAGGGGCGCATCTTGACATTGCCACCGTGCATTGCGGGAAGCCACGGCGCTCTGTCGCCGTGTGAGAGGCGCCCCGGCAGAGCGGGGCGGCTACAAAGGCTGTCATCCGTCGGTGTCAGTGCTCAGATGCACCCGTCAGGAAGGGAAATGCATAAATCGACGTGCTGCGTCGGTCGAAGGCACGGCTGCTGCTTTGCCAGAGACCGCGCAGGACATGAGTTCCTGCCAAATAAAGAGCCTGCAAGGGGCGCGGAAGCTGTCGGTACAGTCGCCGCGCCTCGGCTCTTTCTGGGGGAACGGCTGTTGCGCTGAGGCAGCCGGGCGATCCGTCAAAGTAGTTGAAATCGGCGGATGTGACTGTTAGGGTACAGGGCTGCCGGTTGTGCAAATCGGCTTTAACCAACTGGGGAGAACCATGTCCGACATCAAGGAAGTCGTTCGGCAGTTGCAGTCGCGGCGGAGGCGTACCGAGCGGGAACTGGAGAAGCTAACGCTGGCCATCGAGGCGTTGGCGTCGCTCGATGGGTCAGGATCCGGCAACGGGGCCGGCAGACGGAAGCCGAGGTTTTCGGCGGCGGCACGAGCGAGGATTGCGGCCGCCCAGCGGGCACGGTGGGCCAGGCTTAGGAAGGCGAAAGGCTAGAAAGCCGCTCCGACCAAGACCACTGCGGCGCGGACGACGTGGACCACTGACTTGGTGTGGGGCCGGCCGTCTTCGGTTCGGGGCGGCTCAAGATCGGCGATTTCTTCGGTTGGCAATTGGATCAGTTCGTATTCGGCCTGTAACCAGTCGTCTTGTTCGTGTCCGGGTTCGCCGCCGCGCTGGAGGTGGATCTGGTAGGCTCGGGCGCGGATCTGTTCTTCGGTGGGGCGATGGATGGTCATGGGTCGGTCACTCTGATGTGGTTCGGATAGTCTGCATGGTCGTAGCGGAAAAGCAGGATGCATGCTAGAGACATCCGCAAATGGGCAACGAGGTTGAATTCATGGTTGGCTACGAGATGGTCAGAGCCACGGAACCTGTGGTAGCCTGCGCATTTGGTAAGTGTGCGTCTCATTGCGGCGAAACGCATCCGCTAGAGACGCCGTTTGGCGCGAACAATCCATGAGCATCCCGGAGATCAATCTGACCGCAGCGGAGTTGAAGGCGATTGAAGAGCACAAGTATTTTCTTTCGCAGAAACGCGGCGCGGAGGTGACGATCGAGGAAGCCATTGCCGATTTCATCGAGCATTTCGAGGCGGATTGGCAGCGGGAGAAGCTTCGGCGCGACAATCAAGAGCAGCGTTTGGAGATCGAGCGGCACAAGTACTTTCGCTCGATCGAGGAGGGCCGGGACATTGGGAAGCAATCGGCAGCCGAAGAATGGTGTCAGAAGTACGCCCACATCTGGCGTGCCGAGCGAGAGTCGCTCGAGCGTAACGGATTCAAGAAGATCACCGTCGTCGTCCAGAACGAGAAGGGGTTGCACATGCGGCCGGTGTCCGCCGTGGCCACGCTCGCAACGGAATTTGACTGTGACATCTACGTTCACCGGGAGGGCATGATCTATTACAACTTCCTGTTGGAGGGCCGTCCGTACATGAACGTGAGATCGATTCTCAGCCTCTTGTCGCTGGGGGTGGCCCGGGGCGATCCGCTGGAGTTCATCGCCACCGGCTCCCAAGCGGGGCCGGCCTTGGAAGCGCTGGAGAAGCTGATGCAGCAGCAGGACCCGATGGACGAACCCGCTCGATGAACGGGCGGGCTTGTTGGCGTCAGGGAGCCGGTTCGATGACGACGAATCCGCTCCGGTCCGAGCCGAGGAAGAAGCCGGCGCCGGAGTTGTCGCTTTGCAGCAACAGGCCATTGAAGACGGATGTGTCACCGGTGCCCGCGTTGAGGAAGCTCCCACTGAATTGCCCCGTGTCGGGTTGAACGGCCAGCGTCAGGTCATCACTGCCCGGGTCGATGACGGTGGAGGCACCGGTGGCGTCGACGATGACGGTTTTGACGATGTTGCTGGGAAGATTCCCGCCGCCGAGCGTGAGCAGGTTGGTACTGATGACGGCCGGGGCGCCGTTGGTGGGCGGGATGTAGATTGCGCCGCTGAGTGTGGTCGTCGTGGCGAATCCCGCGGGGTAGAATGTGTCGAGGGATCGGTTCGGCTTGAACCAATCCACCGTGGCGCTGATGGTGTTGTTGGTGGAGAACGTGACCAAACCGATGCAGGACCCGTGGCGTTGGTAGAGAGGATCGTAGAGCGGCCAAATCCCACCGTACAATACGTTGGCGCTGGCGCGAATCTTCGTCCCGTCGCCGAGCACGCCGTCCAGTTTGCCGTGGCCGGTCCTCCTGACGGTCAGTGTGGCGTAGCCGTATCCTTGCGGCACGCTGGTGTCGGACGAATCCAGCGGTGGCAGGACGAGGGTGTATCGGCCCGCGGACGCAAATCGATTGGTGCGGTTGTACACCGCCAAGCTGGCGGAAATATCGGAGGCGAACGCGTTGTTGGAGGCGGTTCCCGTGATCAGGGTGGCGCCGTCGGATTCACCCAAATGGAGCGCGACCTGGAGCGGGGCCAGTTTCGGCCGAGTCACGGTGTTGGTGGCATTGCCGGAGAAGTCAAAGCGGCCGTTGAAGGCTGAGCGGACGCCGCCCATGATGAGCTTGGCAACGAACGACCGATCTCCGTTGAGGGTGACGTTGATGAGGCCGGAGCTTTCGTGCGATGGCGCGTTGGTTTGCAGGGCGAGGCCGCTGTAGGTGCCGACAGGCGAGCCGCTGACCCGGAAGATGACGCCATGAAGGTTCCGCCCGCCGAAGGCCGTCGTCCCGTACAGGAAGCCGTCGTTGCCGGACACGAGTCCCGCGTACGGGTAAGCGCCGTTGCCCGCGCCGTTGAAACTGTACAATCTGGTAATCGCACCGCCTTCTCCGACCATGAACACGGTGCCAAAGCCGAGTCCCCCGCCGGTTGTCATCCCGTAAAAGAAGCCGTCCGTGCCCTGGACGAGTTTCGACTTGGGGTGGACTCCGTTGACACTGGTGAACGCCACCACGTTGGTGAACGAGCCGTCGGAGGTGATCCGGAACACCGAGCCGTGATTGTCTCGCCGGCCTCTGATGGTCGTGCCAAAGAAGACGCCCTCGCTGGCTTCCACGAGTTCCCCGGCCGGATTATGCCCCTCCTTGTTGCCAAACTGATGCAGTGTCGTCAGCGAGCCCGACGAGGTCATTTTGAACACCGTGCCGAACCTGTTCGTGCCGCCGATGGACGTGGTGCCGTAGAAATCGCCGTCGCTGCCCTGCACGAGGCCCGCCCGGGGCAAGGCGCCGTTGGTGCTGCCTTCGAAGTTGTACAGCGTTGTGACCGTGCCTGCCGGATCAACTTGGAAGACGGTGCCGGAATTGGCCGTGCCGCCGTCGATGGTTGTCCCGTAAAAGTTGCCGTCGGTTCCCTGGCAGAGCCCGGCTCCCGGATGGCTGCCATCGAGGCCGCCGAACTGATACAGCGTTGCGAAGACGCCGGACGTACTGATCTGGAACACGGTGCCGAGGTTGTTCGACCCCCCGGCGTAGGTTGTCCCGTAGAAATCGCCGTTGGTTCCCTGCGTGAGACCTCCGATCGAATTCCTTCCTTCGCCTCGCGCGAAGCTATGGAGCGTACTCAGGACGCCGGCGGGGCTGACTTTGAAAATCGTGCCGAGGTAATTGGCCCCACCCTGAACGGTCGTCCCGTAGAAGTTGCCGTCGGTACCCAACGCGACGCCTGCCTCGGGTTGGGCGCCGTCCGGACCGCTGAAACTGTAGATGATTTTCAGGGGTTTGATAATGTCGGCTTGGGTGGATGGCACTGCTGTGGCGAGCAGAAGAACTGCAGCCAATCTGATTGTCTTCATCGTGAAATTTTCACTTGCCATGATGTGGGACTCCGGTTTCCGCACTGAGCGCGGAAGGGTACTCTTGTCGCTCGGTTACTTCCAGCCGGAAAAAGGGGAGACGGATCATTGGGGCTGAAATCGCTGGTTTTTGGCTGCCACAGGCCCCGTGTGCATCCCGAAACTGCGGGTAAAGATTCGGATTGAAAAACCACGGGTCGTAGAGTAGAAGTGGCGCCGCTTGGAACGCCACGCGAGGCGTGGGGGCTTGGTTATTAATCGGAAAGCAGAACGGAAGTGGAGTCGTCACGCGAGTTGAGAATTTTCTCGGGTAACGCCAACCGTCCTCTGGCACAACGGATTGCCGACTACATCGGGGTGCCGGTGAGCGATGCGATGGTCACGGCGTTCCCTGATCAGGAAACGCGGGTAAAGATCAACGAGAACATCCGCGGGCGGGACGTATTCATCGTGGAGCCGACGTCGCCGCCGGCGAATCAGCATTTGATGGAGTTGCTGATCATGATCGACGCGTGTCGGCGGGCCAGTGCCAGTCGCATCACGGCGGTGGTCCCCTTTTTTGGCTATGCGCGTCAGGACCGCAAGGACCAGCCGCGGGTGCCGATTACGGCCAAGCTGGTGGCGAACCTGATCGTGGCGGCCGGTGCGAACCGGGTACTGACGATGGATTTGCACGCGCAACAGATCATGGGGTTTTTCGACATCCCCGTCGATCATCTCTACGCGGCGCCGGTGGTGTATCGGTACTTCAGCAAGAAGAAACTGAAGGACCTGGTGGTTGTGTCGCCGGACATCGGCGGCACGAAGATGGTTAGCGCGTACGCCAACATGTTTCAGGCGCCACTGGCCATCGTCGCCAAGAAACGCAAGTCGCCAGCGGACGTCGAAGTGCTCAGCGTGGTGGGCGAGATCGAGGGGCACGACGTGTTGTTGGTGGACGATTTGGCGGAGACGGCGGGCACCTTGACTCGTGCCGCTGCGGTGCTGAAGCAGCGGGGCGCGAAGCGCGTGTTTGCGGCGGTGAGCCACGGGGTCTTGAATCCGGCGGCGCTGGACCGGTTAAAGAAGTCGAAACTGGAGGAGTTGGTCACGACCGACACGGTGCCGCACTCGAAGATCAGCGGGTTCAAGCTGACGGAGTTGACGGTGGCGCCGCTGCTCGGCGAAGCGATCAAGCGGATTCACAACTGTGAATCGGTGTCGTCGCTGTTTGACATCAATGGCGAGCGGCCGGAGAACTGAGCGCCGCCCCGACGGACGATTTTTCAGTCGAATGTGTTTGAGGAGACATTGGGTATGGCACAGAAGTTACAATTGAAAGCAAAGACGCGGACCGAGACCGGCAAGGACGCCATGAAACGGTTGCGGGTGCACGGGGTCGTTCCCGCGGTGATTTACGGGGCCCACACCAAGCCGATCAACGTGGCGGTCGCCGCGAAAGATCTGGAGAAAGTGCTCCACCAGGCCACGGGCGAGAACGTGCTGGTCGACCTGCAGGTGGACGAGGACGGCCAGACGAAGAACCGGCTCGCGCTCATTCAGGAAGTGCAACATCATCCGTATGAGGACACGATTCTGCACATCGATTTCCACGAAGTCCGCGCCACCGAGAAGCTGCGGGCCAACGTCGCGGTGCGGCCCATCGGCGAACCCGCGGGCGTGAAGACGGGCGGGGGCGTGTTGGAGTACGTCATGCGCGAATTGCGCGTCGAATGTTTGCCGAAGGATTTGCCCGAGATGATCGAGGTCAACGTTGAGAAACTGGAGATTGGCCAGAGCATCCACGTGGGCGACATCGCCGTACCGCCGGGCGTAACACTGGTTGACGACCGGGGCCAGACCGTGTTCCTCGTCGTCGCGCCGATCACGGAAGAGGAACTGGCCGCGATGACCGAGGCGGCGGCGGCTCCGACGGCCGAGCCGGAGGTGATCACCGCGAAGAAGGAAGAAGGCGAAGAAGGCGCGGTCGCGGAGGGCGAGGCCAAGTCGAAACCCGAAGCCGGCAAGGTGGATGCGAAAGCCCCCGTGGCGGGAAAGACGGAAGGCAAAGCTCCCGCGACGGCGGCGCCGGGCAAAGCCCCTGCGGCCGGGGCGCCGGCCAAACCCGAGGGCAAGGCTCCCGCAGCGGGCAAACCCGCCGGCGGCAAGCCCGATGCCAAGAAGTAGCGGACGCGAGGCGACACGGCTGTGTCGGCCAAGCCAAAGCTGGTGGTGGGGCTGGGAAATCCCGGCAAGGAGTACGCCGGCACGCGTCACAACATTGGTTTTGCCGTGCTGGATCGGTTGGCCGGGAAGCTCGATTGTTCTTTCCGAAGAAAGTGGCGGTTTTCGGCGGAGGTAGCCGAGGCCGTCGTGGGTGACGCGGGCAAAGTGGTGCTCGTCAAGCCACGGACGTATATGAACCGCAGCGGCGTGGCCGTCGGGGCGATGTTGAACTGGCTGAAGCTCGTGCCGGACGAGATGCTTGTGGTGGTCGACGACGCGGATTTGCCGCTCGGAGAGATTCGATTGCGCGCGTCGGGCGGGAGCGGCGGGCACAACGGACTGCGCTCGATCATTGAAGCGCTGGGCGGCAACGAGGGATTTGGCCGGCTCCGGGTGGGCATTGGACGTCCCGCGGCGGGGCCAGGGACATCGCCGGGCCCGGGCATTACGGATCACGTGCTGGGCGAGTTCGCGGCCGCGGAGCGGGAGTTGGCGGAACGAGCGGCGGCGACGGCGGGGGAAGCGATCGAGTGCTGTTTGCGCACGGGCCTGACGGAGGCCATGAATCAGTTTAACCGGAGAAAGTCTGCAGGGTGACATCGACAGCAGAAGGAGAGGGACGTTGAAGACATACGAAGGATTGTTTATTTTCGACACCGCTGGTAAGGAAGAGGTGTCGAAGGAGCTCGTTGACAAGATTCAGAAGGAGATCGAGCGCGCTGGTGGCCGCGTGGCCAAGGTGCAACGGATGGGCGCGCGCCCGTTCGCGCGCGACACGCGCCAACGCAGCTCCGGGTACTACGTGAATTTCATTTTCGACGCGCCGCCAAAGGCGGTGGCGGAGTTGGACGCGAAGTTGCACTTGGAGACCGAGGTGTTCCGCTGGCAGTTCACGGAAGCCGCACCCGAGCCGCCACCGCGCAAGCCGCGCCGCATCCCTGAGACGGGCGTCGTTGAGAGATAACCACCATGGCGTCATATAACAAAGTGCTGTTGATGGGCAACCTGACGCGCGACCCCGAGGTCCGGTACACGCCGAAGGGAACCGCGATTGCCAACCTCGGCTTGGCGGTCAACCGCGTGTACACGACGGAAAGCGGCGAACAAAAGGAAGAGGTCACGTTTGTGGACATCGAGGTCTGGGGCCGGCAAGCGGAGACCGCGGGCCAGTACCTCTCGAAAGGCCGCCCCGTTTTCGTGGAAGGGCGGTTGCGGCTGGATAGCTGGGAGGACAAGGAATCCGGACAGAAGCGCAACCGATTGAAGGTTGTGGCGGAGCGGGTTCAATTCCTCGGGGCGCCACGTGGCGGTGCCGAATTCAAGGATCAAGCGCCGGCGGATGAAGCGCCGGTGCGGCCAGCGGCGCGCGGCGGACGAGCCGCTCCGGCGCAGAGCGGCGGGGGCGAACCCGAGCCGACGACCGCGGGCGAGGACGACAACATCCCGTTTTAGGCGCGAACGGGGAAACCATTTCAAACCATCAGGAAGAGACACATGATTGAGAGAAACGGCGAAAGCAGGAGAGGCAAGCGCGACGTAATCGTGAAGCGCGACTGCAAGTTGTGCATGGATCAGATCGTGATCGACTACAAGCAGGCAGATTTGCTCAAGAAATTCATGACCGAACGCGGCCGGATTCTGCCCCGGCGAATCTCCGGGAATTGTGCCAAGCACCAGAGACAGTTGGCCACCGCGATCAAGCGCGCCCGCACCATGCTGCTCGTGCGGTGACGAACTCACAAGGGCGGCCGGGGTCGCCCCGGAGCAGGCGCCGAGCGCCGTTCTTACAGGAAAACAATATGAGCACGCAGATCATTCTGACGGCTCCCGTGGATAACCTCGGGGCCGAAGGCGACACCGTGACGGTGGCCAATGGGTATGCCAGGAACTTTCTCTTCCCGAAGGGGCTGGCGGTGCCCGCTTCAGCGGCGAACCTGCGTCGCGTGGAATCGCTGCGCAAGAAGCGCGCGGCGACGCTGGCGGCGCAACTGGATGACGCCAATGCTGTGGCCGCGAAGTTGGTGAAGCAATCCTACACGGTCACTGCCGCCGCGGGCGAAGACGGCAAACTCTACGGCTCGGTCACATCCGCCGATATTTCCGAAATGCTGAAGAAGGAAGGGATAGAAATCGATCGGCGCAAGATCGCCCTCGAACATCCGATCCGCGAGTTGGGTGTGTACGATGTGGACGTGAAGCTGCACCCTGAAGTTGCCACCAAGGTCAAGATTTGGGTGGTTGGTCAGGAAGGGGCAGAAGCCCCGGGCTCGAAGACCGAGGGTGCGGGGGAAAAAGCTGGTAAGAAGGCACAGAAAGCTCATAACAAGAAATAGCCGCACAATTACGTGGGGACGGCTACATGGCTTCGACCAATCCTCTCGCCTCTGAACCTGCTGGTCAAACCGACGGGGCCGGCGCAGCGCGGAGCCAGCGGGCGGGCAAGGCGGCGCCCTTGGGAAAGTCCAAATCGCCCTCCATCGTCGTTCTGGATCGCGTGTTGCCGAACAGTCTGGATGCCGAAATGGCTGTTCTGGGTGCGATGCTGCTGAGTCCGGCCGAGGCCGGTTCCGAGGTGCGGGAGCGCCTCAGCGATCAGCATTTCTACTACGCCGCCCATCAGGTCATCTTCCGTGAGATCGCCGGGATGCAGGACGCGATGCAGGCCATTGATAGCGTCACCCTCCAACAGCGGTTGCACGACAAGAACCAACTCGAGGAGATCGGCGGGCCGGCGTACCTGAGCGATTTGGTCACGCGAGTGCCGACGACGGCCAACGTCGAGCGGTATATCGACATTGTTTGGGAGAAATGCCTCCTGCGCCAGTTGATCGGTGCCGCTCACGACGTCATGGCCCGGGCATTCGAGCAGCAGGACGATGTGAAGGGTTGGATCGACGAGGTCGAGCAACAGATTTTCAAGATCACTGCGGAACGGTCGACCGACCTGATCAAGCCCGCGAAGCCGCTGGTCATGGATGCGATGTCCAGTATCGAGCGGATCTTCGAGAAGCGGGGTGAGGTGATGGGGTTGGCGACGGGTTTCCGCGATTTGGACAAGCTGACCTCGGGCCTGCACGATGGCAACATGTTCATCATCGCGGGCCGGCCTTCGATGGGGAAAACGGCGCTGGCGATGAACATTGCGGAGAACGTTGCCGTGGATCGGAATACGCCCGTCGGCGTGTTCAGCCTGGAGATGTCGGGGCAGGAGTTGGTGATCCGGATGCTGTGTTCGCGGGCGAGCGTAAACCTGCGAGCGCTCCACGACGGGTTCCCCAAGGATCCGGATCACCACCGATTGACCGCGGTGGCCAGCAAGTTGATGAAGGCGCCGCTGTACATCGACGACTCGGCGGGTCTGACGGTCAATCAAGTGCGGGCTCGTGCCCGGCGCATGAAACAGCAGTATGGGATCCGGCTGTTGATCATTGACTACATGCAGTTGATGCGGGCGCCGTCCCGGCGCGCCGAGACCAGCCGGCAGGCTGAGGTGGCCGACATCTCGGCCGGGGTGAAGGCGTTGGCGAAGGAACTGAAGATACCGATTATCGTGCTCAGCCAGCTCAATCGCCAACCGGAATCGCGGGACGAGGGCAAACCGAGGTTGGCTGACCTTCGCGAGTCGGGAGCCATCGAACAAGATGCCGATGTTGTCGGACTATTGCTGCGGCCTGAGTTGTACGAGGAGGACAAGGAACAGAAGGAGGCGGAGAAAGGCAAGGCCACCCTGATCATTGCCAAACAGCGCAATGGTCCGACGGGCAATATTGATTTGACCTTCATCGGCGACTATGCCCGGTTCGAAGACCGGGCGCGGGTTGAAGAGGGAGACATTCCGAAGTTTGAAGGGGGCGAGGAATGAGGCGGTGGTTGTGGGCGCTCCTCACCCCAGTGATCGCGATTGTCTCGGGCACGTGTTCCTCGGCACAGGAGTCCGAGCCCATCGTGCGGGCGATCGAAGTCCGGTTCATTGGTCCCGAGACCGTCAACCGCGCGGTGGTGATGGCCAACATCCAGACGGCCGTCGGAAAGCCCCGCTCCCGCGACGTGATTGAGCAGGACGTCCGCAATCTCATCAATACGGGTTACTTCTACGACGTACGGGTGCTGGAAGAACCCGTGGCGGACGGGGTGAAAGTCGTTTACCAGGTGCAGGGAAAGGCGACGATCAAGGAAATCCTGATTGAGGGGAGCAAGCGTTTCAAGGAGGATCGCCTGCGCCGTGAGGTCACCCAGAAGGCCGGCGACATTTTGGACGAGCGCAAGGCCCACGCCGACGCCCAGAAGATGGAGGAGCTTTACCAAAAGGCCGGGTATCCGGACGCGAAGGTCAAGTACGAGGTCGAGATTGATCGGGACACGGGCAAGGCGATCCTCAAGTTCAAAGTGGAGGAAGGCCAACGTGTGTACATCAAGCAAATCGTATTCTCCGGCAACAAGGCGTACAGCGCCGCACGTCTGCTGAAGCTGCTGAAGACGCGTCGACATTGGTGGGGTTCCTGGCTGTCGAGCACCGGCGTGTTGAAGGAGGAGGATTTCAAGGAAGACCTCGACAAGCTGCGCGACTTCTATCACTCCAACGGCTACATCGACATGGAGATCCGCGGCACGCGGATCGAGCGGCTGGGCACCAAGTGGATGGTCATCTACATCGACCTCTTCGAGGGCAACCAATACAAGGTGGGCAACATTCGCATCGAGGGGAACACGTTGTTCCCCACCGTCGACCTGGAGAAACGTCTCAAGATGACCACCGGCAAGACGTTCACCCCGGGCGGCATGGAAGCCGACCAGAAGGCGATCGAGGATTATTACGGTACCCGCGGGTATCTCGACACGGTGGTGCGCCCCACGCGCGCTCCCAACATCGAGACGGGCCGCATCGACCTCACCTACACGATTCGCGAAGGCGCGCTCACCTACATCGAGCACATCGAGATCCGCGGCAATACGAAGACGAAGGACAAGGTGATCCGTCGGGAACTGGCGGTGAACCCGGGCGAGATTTACGACACGGTGCGGGTCGACCGCAGCGTCGAGCGGATCAAGAACCTCGGTTACTTTTCGAAGGTGGACGCGACTCCTGAACCGACGGAAGTGCCGAATCGCAAGGACCTGGTTCTCAGCGTGGAGGAGCAGCGCACGGGGGCGGTCACGTTCGGCGCGGGATTCAGCTCGATCGACAATCTCATCGGCTTTGTGGAAGTCACGCAGGGCAACTTCGATCTCTTCAATTGGCCGTCATTCACGGGAGGCGGCCAGAAGTTGCGATTGCGGGCGCAACTCGGGTTCAAACGGCAGGACTACGAGTTGTCGTTCACCGAACCGTGGTTTTTGGACAGGAAACTGTCGTTGGGGTTTGACCTGTTCGATCATGAAAGCAGCTACCTCAGCACCGAGTTTACCGAACAGGAAGCCGGCGGCGACTTGCGGCTGGAAAAGGCCTTGAGCGAATTCGTCCGTGGTTCGGTCCAATACAGCATTCAGAGCATCAACCTGCACGTGGACAAGACGGCTTCCCGGGAACTGCAGACTCAGGAAGGTTCGCATCTGCGGAGTGCGGTCCAAGGGGCCCTGGTGTACGACACGCGGGACAGCGTGTTTTTGACGACTCGGGGAAATCGTTCCGAGTTCACGGCGGAGTTGGCGGGCCTGGGCGGCAACGTGGAATTGTACAAATTGAATGCGAAGAGCACGTTCTATTTCCCCTTCTTCAATAACCACGTGTTCCAGTTGCTCGGTGCGGCGGGTGTCGTCGAGGCATTTGGCGCGACCAAAGGCGACGGAAAGACGGTGATTGAGACGGTGGTCAGCGGCAACGTCACGAGCACGGTGGCACGGGCGGTGGACAATGTGCCGATCTTCGACCGGTACTTCCTCGGCGGGGCCAACACGCTGCGCGGATTCAGCTTTCGCAAGGTCGGCCCGAAGGACGCGGACGGCGAACCCATCGGCGGCAACACGTACTGCAACGGGACGGCCGAGTACTCGTTTCCGATCATCGAGCGCGTGCGTGGTGCCCTGTTTTTCGACGTGGGCGAAGTCGAACGCGACGCCTATCAATTCAGCCTCGGTGATTTGAAATCCGATGCGGGCGTGGGCATCCGACTGAATTTGCCCATCGGTCCGCTGCGGCTGGACTACGGGTACCCGATCATGACCGACAAGCAGACGGGAACATCGGGAAAAATTCAGTTTAGTGTTGGGTACCAGTTCTGATATTCTGGATGCCGACGGAAGGCGAAAACAACTAGAGAAAGGTTGCGTGAACAATATGAATGGTAAGATCGGCGCATGGATTGCGGTGGGGATCTGGGCGGTGGCGCTCAGTGCTTCGGCGCAGGGAGCGGGGCGGATCGTCACGGTGGATCTCAACAAGGTATTCAACGACTACTACAAGACGCCCATCGCCCAGGCGAAGTTGAAGGAGACGGTGGACACCTTCACCAAAGAACAAGACGAGATGATGGCCAACTACAAGAAGGGAATCGACGAGCTGAACACGCTTCGCGAGGAGCAGGAAAAGTCCGAGTATACTGCCGAAGTGCGCGAGCAGAAGCGGAAGGCGGTGGCGGAGAAGCTCGCCGAGACCCAGAAGCTGCAGCGCGACATTGAGGACTACCGCGCCAGCCACCAAAAGATACTGCAGGAGCAGACCCAGCGGATGCGGCAAACGATTCTCAAGGAGATCAACGACGTGATCAGCAAGGAAGCCGGGGATCAGGGCTACCAGTTGGTGCTCGACAAATCCGGCAACACGCTCAATGGCGTGCCGGCGGTCATCTACTCGCAGGACTCCCTGGAAATCACCGATGACATCATCAAGATTTTGAACAAGAACCAGCCCAAGACCACTGAGACACCTCAGCCTGCTGAAAAGAAGGGTAATACAAAGTAGGCGTGCAGCGTACGGCCCGTGACATCGCGCGAATCGTTGCGGGAGAGCTTTCGGGCGATCCCGAGCGGGTGGTGACCGGCTTGGCGGGTATCCGCGAGGCGGCCCCGGGCGACGTTACGTTTTTGGCGAGTCCGAAATACCAAGCTGCAGTGAAAACGACCCGGGCCTCCGTCCTCATCGTGGCCAAGGACATGGAGGTCTCGTTCGGGGGAACGCTCGTCCGCGTGGACAACCCGGCGGCGGCGTTTGCCAAGCTCGTCGAGCAGGTCGCGCCGCCTCCCGTCACATACGAGCCCGGCATTCACCCCAGCGCGGTGATCGCGGCGTCCGCCCGGCTGGGCAAGAACGTATCGATCCAGCCGCATGTCGTAGTCGAGGACCGCGCGGTCGTCGGTGACGGCACCGTGATCGGCGCGGGCAGTTGCATCGGACGCGAGTGCCGGGTTGGCGTCGAATGTCTTATTTACCAGCAAGTAAGTCTGCGCGAGCGCACCACGCTCGGCGACCGGGTCATTCTGCACAGCGGCGTCGTGCTCGGCGCGGACGGGTTTGGCTTCGAGACCGTGCAGGGCGAGCACCGGAAGATTCCCCAGGTCGGTTTTGTGGAAATTGGCGACGATGTCGAGATCGGGGCCAACACGGCGATTGACCGCGGGCGTTTCGGCCGGACGCGCGTCGGCACGGGGACCAAGATCGACAATCTGGTGCAGATCGGCCACAACTGCGTGATTGGCGATCATTGTATCATCTGTGGGCTGGTCGGGATCGCCGGCAGCACCATCATCGGGAATCAGGTAACCATCGCCGGGCAGGTGGGCATCGCCGGGCATCTGACCATCGGGGACAAGAGCATCATCATGGCGCAGGCGGGGGTCACCAAGGACGTGCCCGCTGGCTCGGTGATGCTGGGGGCACCGGCAGTGCCACACAAGGAATTCAAACGCGTCAACGCTGCCGTGCAGCGTCTTCCCGAGACGGTCGCGAAGATTCATGAGTTGGAGCGGCAACTGGCGGAGTTGCGCACCCGCCTGACGGCGACCTCCTAGTGCGCCAGCTTGGCCGCCGGCACTGTGACACCAACCGGCGGTTGAGACAACTTGCGCGGGGCTACCCGCCGGAAACCCGCTCCGGCGATGCGATTGGCGCCGTGGCACCGTGAGTGCTAAGCTGTTCTGCCGCCATGATTCGCTTCGACAAACTCACGATCAAAGCGCAGGAGGCGTTGCAGTCGGCGCAAGAGATCGCCCAGAAACTGAACCACCAGGAAGTGGACTGTGAACACTTGTTGTCGGCGTTGATCCAGCAGCCGGACGGACTGGTGCGTCCACTCTTGGAGAAGCTGGGCGTGAATCCCGATGCCGAGTTGCGCAAGCTCGACGACGCGTTGAACCGCCGTTCCCAAGTCCAGGGCGCGGCGGAGCAATACCTGGGCAGGTCTCTCCGTCAGGTCCTGGATTCGGCGCAAGCGCACGCGGACAAGCTCAAGGACCAGTACGTGAGCACCGAGCATTTCCTGTTGGGACTGGCCGAGCACAAGAAGGTCAACGTGACCGTGACGGCGGTGCTGAAGGCGCTCCGCGAGTTGCGGGGCAACGCGCAAGTGGCCGATCAGAATCCGGAGGACAAGTATCAAGCGCTGCAAAAGTACGGGCGCGATCTTACGGAGGAAGCGCGGCGTAGCAAACTCGATCCCGTGATCGGGCGCGACGCCGAAATCCGCCGCGTGATCCAGGTGCTTTCGCGCCGGACGAAGAACAACCCCGTTCTGATTGGCGACCCGGGGGTTGGGAAAACGGCCATCGTGGAGGGCCTGGCGCGGCGCATCGTCAGTGGCGACGTTCCCGAAGGTCTCAAAGGCAAGCGGCTGATCGCGATGGACATCGGGGCGATGCTGGCCGGCGCGAAATATCGGGGTGAGTTTGAGGACAGGCTGAAAGCGTTCCTCAAGGAGGTCACCGCCAGCGAGGGCCAGATCATCCTGTTCATCGACGAGTTGCACACGGTGGTGGGCGCCGGCAAGGCCGAAGGCGCGCCGGTCGATGCGGCCAACATGCTCAAGCCGTCGTTGGCGCGCGGCGAACTGCATACCATCGGCGCGACGACGCTGGGCGAGTACCGCAAGTACGTCGAAAAAGATCCCGCGCTCGAGAGGCGATTTCAGCCGATCCTGGTCGGGGAACCGAGCGTCGAAGACACGATTGCGATCCTGCGGGGCCTGAAGGAACGGTACGAGGTGCATCACGGCGTGCGGATTCAGGACAGCGCCCTGGTGAGCGCGGCGGTGTTGTCGCACCGGTACATCACCGACCGGTTTCTGCCGGACAAGGCCATCGATCTGGTCGACGAGGCGGCGTCGCGGCTGCGGATCGAGTTGGACTCGTTGCCGACGGAGATTGACCAGATCGAACGCCGCATCATGCAATTGGAGATCGAGCGCACCGCGTTGAAGAAGGAAAGCGACAAGGCGAGCAAGGAGCGCCTGGTGAAGCTGGAGAAGGATCTGGCGAATTGGCAGGAACAGAGCCAGAAGCTCAAGGTCCAATGGCAAAACGAGAAGTCGGTTGTCGACGAAATTCGCAATTTGAAATCGGCCCTCGAGATGTCGAAGGAACAAATCGAACAGGCGAAGCGCGAGGGCGATCTGGCGAAGGCCAGTGAGATTCAGTACGGGCGCTTGCCGGAGCTTCAGAACAAGCTGAAGGCGGCGGACCAGAAGCTCGCGAAGCTGCAGAAAAACTCGAAGATGCTCACTGAAGAGGTCACCGAAAACGACATCGCGGAGGTGGTGGCGTCATGGACCGGCGTGCCCGTCTCGCGCCTCCTGGAAGGCGAACGCGACAAACTGGTGCGGATGGAGGAGCGGTTGCGGCGGCGCGTGGTCGGGCAGGACGAGGCGATTGTTGCGGTCTCCAACGCGGTTCGGCGGGCCCGCAGCGGGTTGCAGGATCCAAACCGGCCGATTGGATCATTCATTTTTCTCGGCCCGACCGGCGTGGGCAAGACCGAGCTGGCTCGGGCCCTGGCGGAGTTCCTGTTCGACAACGAGAACGCGATGGTGCGGATCGACATGAGCGAGTACATGGAGAAACACACGGTCGCCCGCTTGATCGGCGCGCCGCCGGGATACGTTGGGTATGAAGAAGGCGGCCAGCTCACGGAGGCGGTGCGGCGCCGGCCATATTCGGTCGTGCTGTTCGATGAGATCGAAAAGGCGCACCACGACGTGTTCAACGTCCTGTTGCAGATTCTCGACGATGGCCGGCTCACGGACGGGCAGGGACGAGAGGTGGATTTCAAGAACGCCGTTATCATCATGACGAGCAACATCGGTTCGCGCCACTTTGCCGAGCGCGTTGGCGACGCGGACGCGGTGCGCCGGCACGTATTCGAAGATCTGCGGGCGCATTTCCGCCCCGAGTTTCTCAATCGCGTCGATGAGATCATCTTGTTCCACAGCCTGACGATGGAACACATCAAGCAGATCGTGGAGATCCAACTCGCACGCGTGCAGCAGCGGCTGGCGGACCAGCATATTGCGCTCACTCTCAGTGACGCCGCGAAAGAGTTGGTAGCGCACGAAGGCTACGACCCCGTCTTCGGCGCCCGGCCGCTCAAGCGCGTCATTCAGAAACAGATCCTCGACGCGCTCTCACTGGAGATCCTCGCCGGCCGGTTCAGGGAGGGCGACAAGATCAGAGCGGATGTGACGAAAGGCGGGTCGACCCTCAGCTTCGCGAAAGCTTAGGCCGCTGGAGCGCGGCCGCTCGGGCTTTGTCGGCACGCCGCCGGCGACGGGCCGAACGTGCACGCGACTGGATGGTTCCGAACTGCGGTCTACGACTCCGGCGTCTTTGAAGGTGCCGGTGGGATCGGTTTGGCGGAAAATCCCGGTTTGAGAGTTACCGGGCCGGTCTGCAGCTTCCCACCGGCGAAATCTGGTTTGACGACCTTGGCCATGCCGCGCTCCTTGGCGCTGGTACGCGGCGACCCTCCGCCCGAGGCACGAAGAATTCCTTCCCCCTGTTTGGCACCGAGGAGGGCTGCGCTGTCTGGAGATAGGCCCGGTTTGGCGGGCTCGGATTCGTACCGAAGCTCGACCGCGCCGAGCCGGATCGACACACCATGTTTCAGTTTGACCGCCATGATCCGTTCGTTGTTGACAAACGTGCCGTTGGTCGAATTGAAGTCGTGCAATTGATAATCGTCCCCATCGCGCACGAGGATTCCATGCCGCTTGGAGACGTTGTGATCCGGAATGTGGATCTCGTTATCTTCAGTACGTCCGATCGCCATGAGTTTTTTCGTCAGGTCGATCGTTCTGGCGAGCGAACTGGGTGACAGTATATGTAGTGTTGGCATGGTCGGGCCCTTCTCGAGCGTTACGATGCGCTCCGGTCCCGCGCGCAACATAGCCAAGACGCGGGACCGAGTCAAACACGCGTTGTGGTCTTGCCGCCGAAGCGAAGCCGGGGAAGCCTGCTTGAATCGCCGGCGGCCGCGGTGCAGAATCAGGTAGCACTCTGAGGAACGATCATGCCCAGCTACTGGTTACTGAAGACCGAGCCGAGTACCTATTCCTACATGGATTTGGAGCGAGCGGGGAAGGCAACATGGGACGGCGTGACGAATGCGTTGGCGTTGAGACATCTGCGGGCGATGAAGAATGGCGACCTGGCGTTCATCTATCACACGGGCGATGAGAAGCGGATTGTTGGGATCGCGGCGGTGGCCAGCGATCCGTATCCCGATCCGCGGGAGGATGACCCAAAACTCGTGGTGGTCGACCTGAGACCACGCGAGAGGTTGAACCGATCTGTGAGCTTGGCCGAGATTAAGATGCGGAGGGAGTTTGCCGATTTTGACCTCGTTCGGATGAGCCGGCTGAGCGTGATGTCGGTGAGTGAGGCGCGTTGGCGTCGACTCTGCGAGATGGCCCAAGGCACCACCTGACCGGGCCCTGAGAGTGAATAGTTTGTAACACGCGTTGGCCTAGCCAGTTGTGTCAGCAGGAGAATTCTTTGTCGTGGCGTCTGTGCATGAATGCTGCTATAGTAGTGGCCTTCGAGTTGACCGGTAGCAGGTGCAGAGAAAGAACAGGCAGCCAGTGAAACTGTTAGGCAGAATAAGGACACGGTCGGGCGCATCGCTATTTGAGTGCGCCGTCATCCTGGTTTTGGTGAGCATTGTCGCCGTGCTGATTCTCCAAGGCATTGGGGGCAAGACGAACCACATGCTCGCGCCCGTCAACGACGGGTTTGGGCAGCAGTAGTTGGTGTCTCACCGCCGGGTGGCGGGCTGCTGTTGCGTGAGGCAGTGGAACGAGCCAAACCCCCAAATCAGGCTCGTACTATCCATCCCCACAACTCGTCGGCCGCGGAAAAGTTCCTGGATAATCCGAATGGCGACCGCGTCGTTTTTCGGGTGACGGTACGTCGGCACCAAGACGACGCCGTTGGCGATGTAGAAGTTCGCGTAACTTGCCGGTAACCTCCGTCCCTGATATTCGACCAAGCCCGGCATCGGCAATTCCCTGATCCGCAAGAGCTGTCCATCTTGGTCACGCATGGCGCGCAACCGTTTCAGGTTTTCCTGCAACGGCTGGAAATTGCTGTCCTGCGGATCGTCCTCAACGGCGGTGACGACCGTTGCAGGACCCACAAAGCGCGTGAGGTCGTCCACGTGTCCGTCGGTGTCGTCGCCGGCGATTCCCTGGCCGAGCCAGAGAACGTTCGTGACGCCGAGATAATCCGTCAGGTACTGTTCGAGTTGGCGTTGGTTCAGTCGTGGATTGCGGTTGGGGTTGAGCAGGCACGACTCGGTGGTGAGGAGTGTGCCTTCGCCGTTTACGTCGAGTGCCCCGCCTTCCATCACGATGCCCGGCTTGAACACCGGCAGCCCGAGTGATTCGGCAATACGTGCCGGCACCCGGTCGTCCTCGTCGTAGGGCGGGTACTTACCTCCCCAAGCGTTGTAGTCCCAGTCCACAACGGCCAGTTCGCGCTCCCGTTTCACGAAGGTCGGCCCGTGATCGCGGCACCATGGCTCGTAGGCGGGGATGCGATGGTAGAACACGTTGACGGCGTCGCCAATTGTTTTCCGGGCGATGGCTTCCACCTCCTCATTGCGGACGTTGATGTTGACCCGCTCGTGCGGCGCGAGCGTGCGCACCAACTCACCGAGCGTCGGCAACACCTCTTCGTAGCGATTGGGAAAACTGATCCCGTCGGGTCGCGGCCAACTCAGCCACGTCGCCGCATGCGGGTGCCACTCCGCGGGCATGCGATAGCCGAGTTCGCGTGGAGTTGGGCCGGACATCAGTCGAGAAACCGTTCCGTGATCGGGGCGTAGGCGTCGATGCGGCGGTCGCGCAGGAACGGCCAGTGTTGGCGCGTTTCCTCAACCAGGCGGAGGTCGCATTGGCCGACGACCACTTCCTCTGCGTCGTGGCTGGCGCGCGCGATGATCTCGCCGAACGGACCGCAGAGGAACGAGCCGCCCCAAAACTCAACGGTTCCCTCGCGTCCGACCCGATTGGACACGGCCACGAACACGCCGTTGGCGATGGCATGCGCGCGCTGGATCGTGACCCAGGCGTCGAACTGTTTCTGTCCGAGGGCTTTCTTCTCGCCGGCGTGCCAGCCGATCGCCGTGGGATAGACGAGGATTTGGGCGCCTTTGAGCGCGGTGAGCCGGGCGGCCTCGGGGTACCACTGGTCCCAACAAATGAGCGCGCCGATTCGGGCGTGCTTGGTGGTGAACGCTTGGAAACCCAGGTCGCCGGGCGTGAAGTAGAATTTCTCGTAGTACAGGGGATCGTCGGGGATATGCATCTTGCGATACCGCCCGAGGAGCTTCCCGTTCGCGTCGATCACGACGGCGGTGTTGTGATAGACGCCGGCCGAGCGTTTCTCAAAGATCGAGCCGATGACGGTGACGCGGTGACGGCGGGCGGTGTTCATGAGTGCCGCCGTGGTTGGACCGGGGATCGGCTCCGCCAGCGCGAACTGTCGGTGGTCCTCCGACTGGCAGAAATACAGCGACCGGAACAACTCGGGCAAACAGACAACGTGCGCGCCGCGTTCGGCGGCGCGGGCGACGAGCGCCAATCCCTTCTTCAGGTTTTCCGATGGTTGCGGCGTGCAGCGCATCTGCACGAGGCCAACGGTGATGGTGGGACGCGTCGTCGCCATGGAAAAAATCCGGCGGAACCATGATGAATTTCTTGCATTGCTGCAAGAAATTTGTTTTTGTTCGGCAGGGACGGCGAGAGCCAGCACATGCATTTTGTTCCATCGAAGATTTTTCTGACCAAGGGTGTCGGGACGCACAAGCACGAACTGCGCAGTTTCGAGTTGGCGCTGCGCGACGCGGGGATTGAAAAGTGCAACTTGGTGACCGTATCGAGCATTCTGCCGCCGCGGTGCAAGATCATTTCCCGGAAGCAGGGTGAGCAGCTGCTGCAGCCCGGGCAGATCACGTTCGCGGTCATCGCCCGCATCGCAACCAACGAACCGCACCGTTTGATCGCGGCGTCGATCGGCGTGGCCCAGCCCGCGGAAGAAGACGCGTATGGGTACCTGAGTGAATTGCACGCCTACGGCATGAACGACACCGCGGCCGGCAATTTTTCCGAGGACATGGCGGCGGCGATGCTGGCAACGACGCTGGGGGTGGATTTCAACGAGGACGCCAGTTGGGATGAGAAGGAGCAGGTATTCCGCATGAGCAGCAAGATCGTGCGCACCAGCAATTGCACGCAGACCGCCGTCGGCCACCCGCAGGGGTTGTACACGACGGTGCTCACGGCGGCGATTTGTCTGTTCTGATCCGGCCGGCGACAGGTTGCCTTTCCCTCAGAAGGCATTATTATAACAACCGTGAAGAACGACGTGGTAGAGGTGCAAGTGAGGGGCGTGCTGCCGACGACGAACGGTTGCGCGGTGTTCGTCGGCAACGACGAGAAGACGTTTGTCATCTATGTGGACCACAGCGTCGGGGCTGCCATCACGATGTTTCTGCGCAACACGCCCAAGGAGCGACCGCTCACGCACGACCTGATCGGCCATATTTTCACGGGACTGGGCGTGAAGGTGGAGCGCATCGTGATCAACGACCTCAAGAACAGCACGTACTACGCGCGGCTCGTGCTGCGTTCCGAAAACGAACTCGGCAAGAAGATACTCGAGATCGACTCGCGCCCCAGCGATTGTATTGCCCTGGCCGTGCAGCAAAAGAGTCCCATCTATGTCGCCACGAAAGTGTTTCATGCGGTCGACGACATGTCGGAGGTCCTCAAGCGCATGAAACAAGAGGGCGGCGACGAGTTCACCGGTCAGGAAGACGAAGGGCCGACCGAATAAGCGTGACGGTTTACGGCGGTTCTTGCCACCACGGTCGCTCGACCTGGTAAACGTAGATTGAATACCCGATGACCACCACGGGCGTTGTGTCCGACAGGGGTTTGTAGAAGTCGCGCCAGCGTTCAGTAAAATAGACCCCGCGCAGGTTGGTGGCGCTGACGGCCACCAGTCCGGGCAACTCCGGCGGGGCCACGAATTTCTCGTCAAAAAAGGGCGCGCCGGGCAGGTGAGTGCAGTGAATCTTGTAGTACGCGGGATCGGCAGTCCCAAAGTAACTCAGGTTGATGTGCTGCACGTGGTTCTCGTCCATCCAACCTTTCAAGCCTTTCAGGTCCTGGCCCCAGTCGAGGCTGGAATCGACGAGATACTTGTATCCGTTGCGCGGGCCGCCGACGAACCGGTTGAAGAAGGCGAGGTAGTGTGGGGCGACCGATGCCAGTTCCCCAACGGCCAGAAGGCACAAGGCTCCCAACAACCCCTGGAGTGGACGTCGTTTCGTATACCAGAGCTTGGCCACAGCTTTCCCCGCCAGGAGTAACACGAATGGATAAATCGGCAGAATGTGACGCAGGCCGATGTTCAATTTGGCGGCCATCGCCGGCCCGAGGAATCCTGCAATCGACAGCAAAGCGTAGAGGTCGTCGCGAAAAAAACCGCCGCGCCGCTCGGCGCACAGGAACAGGCCCCCGAGGAAGAGCACGATGACCGACACCGGCGTTTTGATCAAAAAGGCCAGTGGAAAGAAATACCACCAACCCTGGACGCTGTATTGCCCCGCAAGAAATCCGCCACGGACTTGTGCCTTGGCCTGGGTGACGAAGAAACCCTGGAGATACGCGTTGGGCAACAAACGATGGTCGTCCGCCCAGCCCACGACGCGGGCGATCCCGGGCACACGGTCCTGCATGGACGGGTCGGCGGGGAAATCCATTTTCCACGTGTTCGACGCCGACGGCAGGAAGCGGAAGCCATAACTTGCCCAGATGGCGAGCCACGCCGTAAGGCTGAGCGCGACGAAGATTGCCAGTCCCGCCAACGTCTTCCGCCCCATGCCGGCCAGTTCACCGCTGTGGCCGAAGCTCCCGCGCCATGGGGTTCGCTGGCAGACGCGCGCAACGAGCAACAGCAGCACCACAGGACCGAGAAGAATTGCCGTGAATTTGCTGATCTGCGCCAGCGTGAAGAACCCGATCAGGCCGCAAAGATTGGCGGGGGTCAACTTCCGTGCGGTCCTCCAAAGAAAGTAGATCGTTCCAAATGCGAAACAGGTCACCCCGAAATCGGTTGTCACGAGGCTCGAATTGGCGAGAATGTTTGGTTCCATCGTGTACAGAGCCAACACGATCAGCGCCGGCGCAAACCCGAGGAACTCTCGCGTCCAGCAGAACAGCAGGATGCCCAGCAACACGCCCAGCAGCACGATCATGAACCGGGCGGGGTAGAGGAGTCGGTCGGCATCGTTCATGACGTACAGGAAACCATGGCAAAACTCGAACTGCACGGTGCCAATCCAGGCCAACGGGTCGACTTTGTCGATCACGCGGACTTCCATCTTGATGTCGTGCCTCGCCAGCAGTGGCAACGCCGCCCACATGCGTAGAAACGGCGGATGTTCCGGATCGGTTCGGTAGTCGTGGAATTTCAGCGCGGTATAGCCCGCGATCAGATGTTGCGGCTCATCCCAGGTCGCCGACTCCTGGCGGTAGCTGGTCACGGTCAGGGTAATGAACACGGCAGCGAAGACGGACAGCGCAAGTGCCGTCCGCACCCAGGGCTGATTCATAGGCGCGGATTGTAGCCGCTGGGCGCGGGAGCGACTAGAAAAACCTCGCGGGCTACCACCACGGCTGCTCGACCCAATAAACATAGATGCAGTAGCCGAGGACGGCTACGGGTGTTTGGTCCCGCAACGGGGCGTACAGACTCCGTTCGACGTCGTTCAGGTACGCCCCGCGGAGATAAGTGGCGCTGATGGCGACGTAGCCGGGCAGCTGTGGCGGGGTGATTCGGCTGCGGTCGAAGAACGGCGCGCCCGGTAGCGGGGTATAATCGATCCCGTAGTACGTCGGGTCGGCTATCCCGAAGTAACTCAGGTTGATGCGGCGGACGTGGTGCTCCGTCATCCATCGTTTCAAGAGTTTCAGTCCCTGGCCCCAATCCAGGTTTGAGTCCACGAGGTATTCGGCGCCGTGGCGCGGGCCGCCGATGCTCACGTTGAAGAACGCGAGGCAGTACGGGTAGACCGTGGCGAATTCGGCCAATTGGCCCACGCACAAGACAGTCAGGATAAGGCGTCGCCAGCGGCGGCGCGAACCTGTTGCCAGCGGCGCGAGCAGCGCGGCAATTGTCCAACCCGCCAGCAGGAGCATGAACGGATAGATCATCAGAACGTGACGGAGCCCGATATTCAGATGGCCCGCCAGCGCGGTGGCCAGATAGACGCCGGGCGGCGCCAGAACGAACAGCGCATCGTGCCCCCGCGCCTTCCACTGAGCCACGCACAGCAAAAAACCGACGACAGCTGTCAACAACAGGGACAGGGGCGTCTTGATCAGAATCGCGAGCGGAAAATAATACCACCAGCCGTCGTTGCTGAATTTGCCCATGAGGTATCCGGTCCGCCCCTGGGTTGTCGTGGCCATGGAAGCGAATCCCTGCGCGCAGGCGTTGGGCAGCAGGTGATGATCGTCAATCCATTGCATGACTCGCATCAGTTGTGGAAGATGGTTTTGCGCTTGAACGGTCATCACAAACCGTTCGGGCGTGCTTCCCGGAGTGGGCGCGTAACGGAACGCATAAACGCCCCAGAGTGCCGCGTATGACGTAAGCAGCAAGGCGCCCATGACCAGCACGGTCAACAAGCCCTTCGACGCCCGGGTGGTAAGGAGCTTCGGATGACCGAGCCGCAGTTGCCAGGGCGTGGCCTGGAGTGCCCGGATTAAGAGCAAGGCGAATAGGACAAGTCCGGTAAGTACGGCTGAGTATTTGCTGATTTGTGCCAGCACGAAGAACACGGCGAAGCCGGTCAGGTTGCCCGGGCTGAATTGACCGGCGAGTCGCCACGCGAAATAGGTGGCGCCGAACACGAGGCAGGTCGAGCCCAAATCCGTCGTGACCAGTCCCGAATGCGCCAGCAGATTCGGCTCGATGCAGTAGAATCCGAGAACGATTACGGCCGGCCAAAACCCGAACAACTCCCGGGCCCAGCAAAAGACCAAGATGCCGAGCAGCACCCCGAGGAGGGCGATCATGAAGCGAGCGCGAGACAGCAACAAATCCGCATCGTTGTCCTGAAACAGGAACTGATGGCAAAAGAGATACGGCTCGCCGTTCAGCCAGTACTGGCTGTTGGTTGCCACCTTGACGTTGGGGAGCGCCAGGAGTGGGAGCGCGGCCCACAGGCGAAGCAGCGGCGGATGTTCCGGGTCCAGCCGGTAGTCGTGCAGCTTGAGTGCGGTATAACCGGGCACGAGATGTTGGGGTTCGTCATAAGTCGCCGACTCCAGCCGGTAACATCCGATGGTCAGGGTCAGGTAGACCACGGCAAAGACGGCCAGCACGAGGGCAGTGCGAATCCAAGGTCGACTCATCGCCGTGGATTGTAGCGGCTGGGCACGGAAGCGACGAGAGAAACGTTGCGAGCTACCACCACGGCCGCTCGACCCGGTAGATGTAGAGACAATAGCCGAGCACGGCGACGGGTTGACGTTGCCGCAACGGAGCGTACACATCCTTGCCGAAGTCGCTGATGTACAGGCCGCGGAGATTGGTGGCGCTGACGGCGACGTAGCCGGGGAGTTCGGGCCAGGAGACCCGGGGGCGATCAAAGAATGGGGCGCCGGGCAGCGGGGTATCGTCGATGCCGTAATACGCCGGGTCAGCCGTACCGAAGTAACTCAAGTTGATGTGACGGACGTGATTTTCCGTCATCCACCCCTTGAGCAACTTCAGACCCTGGCCCCAATCCAGATTTGAATCGACGAGGTATTCCGCGCCGTATCGTGGACCGCCCACGCTCAGGTTAAAAAATGCGAGGCAATACGGATAGATCGCGACGAATTCCGCCAACTGGGCAAGACACAAAATTGCCAGGACAACGCTTCGCCAACGTCTCCGCGTGTCGGACGCAGGCGGCGGCAGGAGGGCGCTGATGGTCCACCCAGCCACGAGAAGGACAAATGGATAGACCGTCAGGATGTGACGCAGTCCGATGTTCAAATGACCCTCGATGGCCGCGCCGAGGTAAACGACGGGTGGCCCCGAGACGAAGAACGCATCGCATCCGCTCGTCTGCTGTCGCGCGACACACAGAATCAAGCCGATGGCGGCCATCGCCAGCAACGCGACCGGAGTCTTGATCAGGAACGCCAGCGGAAAGTAATACCACCAACCTCGGCTGCTGAGTTCGCCCAGGAGATACGCCAGCCGCCGTTGCGCCGTCACCGCCATGGAGGCGAATCCTTGGGCACACGCGTTGGGCAAAAGATGGTGTTCGTCAATCCATTGCATGAAATGAACGAATTGCGGCATCCGGCGCTGGGCTACGTCGGTCATCGCAAACCGAGCTTGCTCGATTCCCGCCGTCGTCGGCGCGTAGCGAAAGGCGTAAACGCCCCACAACGCTGCGTACGAAACGGTCAGCAACCCGCCGATGGTGACCGCCGCCAGCAGCGCCTTCGACACGCGCCCCGTGATCACTTTCGGATGACCGAGATTGCAGAGCCACGGCACGGAATTCAGCGCCCGGAACAACAGGAGTGCGAACAAGACGGGGTACAGCAGCACCGCCGAGTACTTGCTGATTTGCGCCAGCACAAAGAACACGACCAGCCCAGCCAAGTTCCCGATGGTGATGCGGCGGGCGCTGCGCCAGGCGAAGTAGACCGCGCCGAACATGAAGCAGGTCGCACCCAGATCGGTCGTCACCAAGCCGGAATGGGCCACCAGATTCGGTTCCGTGCAGTACAGTCCCAGGACGATCGTGGCCGGCCAAAATCCGAACAACTCTCGCGCCCAACTGAAGAGCAGAACGCCGAGGAGCACGCCCAACAACGCGATCATGAATCGGGCGCGGAAGAGCAAACGATCCGCGTCGTTGTCCTGGTAAAGGAATTGATGACAGAAACTGTGCTGATCGCCGGACCACCAGTACGGGCTGTCGGTCGCCAGCTTGATGTCGCGGGTTGCCAGCAGCGGCAGAGCCGCCCACATGCGGACTAGGGGTGGATGTTCGGGGCCGAAACGGTAGTCGTGCAGTTTCCACGCGATGTAGCCTTCCGTGAGATGCTGCGGCTCATCATAAGTCGCGGACTCCAGGCGGTAACAGCCGACGACCAACGCAAGGAAGACCGCGGCAAAAACGGTCAGCACGAGTGCCGTCCGGATCCAGGGCCGATTCATCGCGGCGGATTGTAACGGCTGGGCGCAGGAGCGACCACAAAAACCTCGTCGGCTACCACCATGGCTTTTCGACCCAGTAGACGTAGATGCTGTACCCGAGGACAACAACGGGCGTCCGCGCTTGCAGCGGTGCGTACCAACTGCTGCCGCCGGTGTAGGAGCACCGGAGATTGGTGGCGCTGACGGCGACGTAGCCGGGCAATCGCGGCGCGGCAATTCGCTCCTGATCGAAGAATGGCGCCCCGGGGAGGGGAGTATCTTCGATCCCGTAATACGCCGGGTCGGCGTGACCGAAGTAACTCAGATTGATGTGGCGCACGTGGTTCTGCATCATCCACTGTTTCAAGAGTTTCAGGTCTTGTCCCCAATCCAGGTTCGAGTCCACGAGGTAATCGGCGCCATGCCGCGGGCCGCCAACGGCGATGTTGAAAAAGGCGAGGCAGTGCGGGTAGATCGCGACGAATTCCGCCAGTTGGCCGGCGCACAGGACGATCAGGGCGAAGCGTCGCCAAGGGAACCACGATCGGGTTGCGGTCGGCGCGAGAAGCGCGGTGATTGTCCACCCGGCCCACAAAAGGATGAACGGGTAGATCACCAGAATGTGGCGGAGCCCGATATTCACGTGACTCACCACGGCCGTGCCAAAGTAGAAGACCGGCGGCCCGACCATGAATAGCGCATCGGGATGAACCTTGCCCCAGCGGAAAATGCACCATGTCAGGCCGCCAAGCGACATCACCAACAGGGCTAACGGCGTCTTGATTAGGAACGCCAAGGGGAAGTAATACCACCAGCCTTGAGGGCCGACCTTTCCGCAGAGGTAGGCGGGGTGCTGTCTGGCGAGCACGGAGGCGAAGCCGTGGATGCTGGCGTTGGGCAACAAATGGTGCTGTTGGATCCATTGGACGAAGCGCATCAGATGCGGTCGATGCTCCGCCCCGGCGGTTATGGCAAAGACTCCCGCCTCCGACGGTGCATAGCGGAAATCGTAACCGGCCCAGATGGCACCGTAGGAAAGCGCCAGCAAACCGCCAACTATTGCCACGACGAGCACCACTTTCGGCCGCCACCCGGTGAGCGGTTTCGGCCGGCCGCTACGCCACGGCCAAGGCGCCGCACTCAGTGCGCGAACCAACAGCAAGGCCAACAACACCGGCCCCAAGAGTAGCGCCGAATACTTGCTGACCTGCGCCAGTGCGAAGAACACGGCGAGCCCGATCAAGTTGCCGGGGCTCAGTTCGCGAGCGGTCCTCCAAGCAAAGTAGACCGCGCCGAAGATAAAGCAGGTCGCGCCCAGATCGGTGGTCACCAGCCCGGAATGGGCCACCAGATTTGGTTCCACGCAGTACAGTCCCAGGACGATCGTGGCCGGCCAAAATCCAGACAACTCCCGCGCCCAACTGAAGAGCAAAACGCCGAGGAGCACTCCGAGCAGCGCAATCATGAATCGCGCCCGAAAGAGCAAGCGGTCCGCGTCGTTGTCCTGGTAGAGGAATTGATGGGCAAACGGATATTCGTCTCCCGCCAGCCAGCGCGGACTGTTCGTGTTGAACTTGATGTTGGAGGAAGCCAGGACCAATGGCAGCGCGGCCCACATTCGGAGGAAGGGCGGATGTTCGGCACCCATGCGGTAATCGCCCAGTTTCAGGGCGGCATAGCCCGCCACAAGATGCTCCGGTTCGTCCATGGTGGCCGACTCCAATCGGTAACAGCCGACAACCAACGCCAGGAATACCGCGGCAAACACGACCAACACGAGTGCGGGGCGAATCCACGGACGATTCATCGCAACGGATTCTAGCGGCTCGCCGCGGCGGCGACCACAAAAACCTCGCCGGCTACCACCACGGCCGGTCGATCCAGTAGACGTAGATGCTATAGCCGAGGACGGCGACCGGTGTTCGCTCCCGCAGCGGCGCGTACAATTTCCTTTCGGAATCCGTCAGGTAGGCGCCACGGAGATTGGTGGCGCTGATGGCCACGTAACCGGGTAAGCGGATTGCACTGATCGGTTCGGCCTGTAAGTATGACTGGCCGGGCAATAGCGTGCAGTTGATTCCGTAGTAGGCCGGGTCGGCCGTGCCGAAGTAACTCAGATTGATGTGATGGATCTGATGCTTCTTCATCCATTGGCCCAAGAGCTTCAGACCCTGCCCCCAATCCAGATTTGAGTCCACCAGGTACTCCGAACCATGGCGCGCCCCGCCAACACTTGCGTTGAAGAATGACAGACAAAACGGGTAGATCATGGCGAACTCGACAACCTGAGCCAAACACAGTGCCGCCAGCACCAGCCTCCGCCAAGCGCGGCGAACTTGCGCTGTTCCTTCCGACAATAATTCCGCGATGGTCCAGCCGGCCAACAGGAGGATGAACGGGTAAACCGTCAAGACGTGGCGCAGGCCGATGTTCAACTGGCCGGCCATTGCCGCGCCGAGGTAGAGGGCGGGGGGCACCACGACAAACAGCGTGTCGCGGTTCGTCGTCTTCCACCGCACAACGCACAGGACCAAGCCGGTGAGCGCCAGTAACAACTCGGCAATCGGAGTCTTGATCAGGATGGCAATCGGGAAGTAATACCACCACCCTTCGATGGTCGTCTGCCCGAGCAGGTAGGCTTGTCGGTGCCACATCCACGCCATCGACAACGCGAATCCTTGGACGCAAGCATTGGGCAACAGACGGTGTTTGTCGATCCATCGCGTGACCTCCGCCAGGCGTGGCCACCGATAGGCCTTGGCTTCCATGACGAAGATTCCACTCGCTCGCGGCGAGGGCGTGTATCGAAAACCGTAGGCCGCCCAGACCAGAACGTAGGCGATCACCAGCAACCCCCCCAGCGTGACGATTACCGCCAATACTTTCGGCCTGCGTGCCGTAAGGAATCTCGAACGGCCGATGCTCCAAGGCCACGGCTCGTCACGGAGCGCCCGAATCAAGAGCAAGACCGACAACAGGGGCACCAGCGAGACCGCGGGATACTTGGTGATGGGGGCGAGCGTAAAGAACGTGCCGAATCCGACCAGGTTCCCAACGCTGAATTGTCTCGCCAATCGCCACGCAAAATAGATGGCGCCGAACATGAAACAGGTTGCGCCCAGGTCGTTCGTCACCAGACCCGAAAACGCCACCAGATTCGGCTCGGTGCAATACAACCCGAGGACAATCGCCGCAGGCCAGAACCCGAACAAGTCCCGCGCCCAACAAAAGACCAGGATTCCCAACAGCGTTCCCAGCAGCGCGATCATGAACCGCGCCCGATACAGCAAACGGTCGGCATCGTTGTCCCGATACAGGAAATTGTGGCCGACCCCCCACATGTCACCCAGCCGCCAGGACTCGCTGGTGGTGTCCAGATGGACGTTGTCAATCGTCAACAGCGGCAGCGCTGCCCACAGCCACACGAGCGGCGGATGTTCGGGATCGATCCGATAATCGTGCTGCGTCCAGACGGCATACCCGTCGACCAGATGATGCGGTTCGTCAACCGTAGCGGATTCCCGTGTGTAACTTCCGACGACCAGCGTGAGGAAAACGACAGCGAAAAAGGACAACACGAGGGTCGTGCGAATCGACGGTCGGTTCATCGAAATCGAATTGTAGCGACGGCGAATGACTGCGGCGAGCGAAACTTTACGCACCGGGGGAATTGTTTTCCGAGTCTTTGGCCGGCTCGGGCTTCGCTGGTTGCGCCTGGCTTACAGGCCGAGATTGGTGCCGAGACCGGGTTTCGCGTCCTGGTCGATGATGATCTCCCGGACCGTTTTACCGGCGGGAATCATCGGCAGCACGTGCTCGGTGTACGGCACGATGACGTCGAGAACGTAGGGTTCTTTCGACGCCAGCAGGCGCTCCAGCGCGGGCCGCAACTCGGTCTTGCGAACGGCGCGTTCGGCGGGAACGTTGAAGCCCTTGGCGATGGCCACGTAGTCGGGGTAAACCTTGTGCGGGTTCTGCGGGTCGCCCAGATAGGTGTGGCCGCGGTTCGACTGATAGAACCGGTCTTCCCACTGCACCACCATCCCCAAGTGCTGGTTGTTGATGACGATGGCCTTGGCGGCAATGCGCTCGATGTGCGCCGTGGCCAGTTCCTGGATGTTCATCAGGAACGAGCCGTCGCCGTCGATGTCGATCACTTGCCGGTCGGGGAAGGCGACCTTCGCACCCAGTGCCGCGGGATATCCGTAACCCATCGCGCCGAGCCCGGCCGACGTGAGGAAGGTGCGCGGATGCTTGAATTTGTAGTACTGGCCGGCCCACATTTGGTGCTGACCGACGCCGGTGGTCACGATCGCTTCGCCCTTGGTAAGTTCGTCGAGCAACTCGATCACGTATTGCGGCATGATGATCTCGTCGGTCTTGCCGTGCAGAAACTCGCGAACGTACTGTGATTTCAGCACCTCTTCGGTGACGCGATAGCCGAAGGGATATTGCGCTTTCCATTCGGCGATCTGCTTGTGCCACGGCCCGAACTTCTTGCCCTTGACGACCTTGTTGAGTTGCTGCAAGGCGTACTTGATGTCGCTGACGACCGGCAGGTGCACGACTTTGTTCTTGTTGATCTCGCTGGGATCAACGTCGATGTGGACGATCGTGCCGTGCTTGGCAAATTCGCTGACCTTGCCCGTCACGCGGTCGTCGAACCGGACCCCGAGCGCCAGGAGCAAATCGGACTGGTCGACCGCGTAATTGGCGGCGACGCTGCCGTGCATGCCGAGCCAGCGCAACGACAACGGGTGTTCCGCGGGAATTCCCCCGATACCCATGATGGTCGTCGCGACCGGTATATTCGTCTTCTCGGCGAACTCGACGAGTTCCGCTCCCGCGTTGGCCGAGATGATGCCGCCGCCGCAGTAGATGACCGGCCGCTCGCTCTTCTCGATCAAGCCCGCGATCTCGTTGACCGCGATGTCACTGATGCGTTTGTCGGGATTATAACCGCGCAGGATGACCTTGTCCGGGAAAACCGGTTTGCAGTTGCTCTGCTGAACGTCCTTGGGAATGTCGATCCAGACCGGCCCGGGTCGTCCCGTGTGGGCGATGTGGAACGCCTCTTTGAAGACGCGCGGGATGTCCTCGACGTTCATGATGAGGTAGCTGTGCTTGACGATTGGCAACGCCACGCCGAAAACGTCGGTCTCCTGAAATGCGCCCTTGCCGATCATGGGACGCGGGACCTGGCCCGTGATTAACACGATCGGCACGGAATCCATGAACGCGTCGGCGACACCGGTGACGAGGTTCGTTGCGCCCGGTCCGCTGGTGGCAATGGCGACGCCCGTCTTCCCGCTGGCCCGCGCATAGCCGCCGGCGGCGAACGCGCCACCCTGTTCGTGCCGGGGCAGAATCGTGCGAATGCTCTTCGAGCGGGTCAACGACTGATGCAATTCCATGCTGGCGCCGCCGGGATAGGCGAACACCGCTTCCACGCCCTCGCGCTCCAGACATTTGACAACGATGTCCGCCCCGCGCATGAGGCCGGACTGTTCCGCGCCGAGTTCGACAATCGGCGCTTGGGTCTTCGCGCGGCTTTTGGCCGTGGTATTCGATGGTTTGCTCATCGGAGATTCATCCCTTCTGAGGGCATAGTTGCCCTGCGAACCAAGGGATTTATACCGTCAAACCCGCCCCCAATCAACGCAAATTGCGGAAGGACGTTGGCACAGCTGACGCCGACTAAACTCCGATTCAACAATCGCATTGCTCACCGAGTTGGACCAATTTCTTATGGTATAATTAATTGCACGCATGAACATCAAAGAAATCATCGCCACCATTAACCAGATGCGGGTCGATGGCGTTATTGGGCAATATTCGCTCTCACAAGAATCTGAATGTCTTGTTACGCTCTTGCAGGTTCTGGACTTGTTTATCGAAGCCGGCTGGTCCGAAGCACGGCAACTCACACATCGGCTGGAAGAAATCTACCGCTAGTGCTGAACGTGGGGGAGACTCAGACTGACCGTATGACGAACTGGCCTTCAACGGTTCTCGTCGCTTGATTTCCGAGGGGTCTCCCACTAGCCTTAGGTCGTGGATCCGATCTATCAAGAACTCGCAGGCTTGTTGGAGCGCGGCCAGCCGCTGGCGTTTGCCGTCCTCGTCGAAACCAAAGGCTCGACGCCGCAGAAGTGCGGGGCCAAGGCGATTTTCCTGCCCGACGGTCGCGTCATCGGCACGCTCGGCGGCGGTTGCCTCGAAGCCGAGACGCGCCAGAAAGCGTTGCGGGCACTCGAGACCGGCGAGCCGTTCACGTTCCGCGCCGTGCTCGACGACGATTTTGGATGGGACGACGGGTTGATTTGCGGCGGCGCGGTGCAAACGTTTGTCCAGCCGAACCCGGCCAGCCGCGAGGTCTGGCGGGCGTTGCTGGCCGATCCCGATTCGCGTGAGCGGCGCATGCTGGCGACGATCACCGGCGGCGAGCATGTTGGTAAGCGTGCGTTGTTTGCCGTTCGCCGGGAGGCTCACCCTCCCGGACAATCGACAGGGGAGGGCGAGGCTCCTGCCAAGCCGAATATCGATCTGATCGTCGCGGACGAACTCCCATCCGAGATTATGTCCATTCTGGCCACGAAATCCGTCGAATTGCTGGTCGAACCGGAGCCGGAACCATCGCTCTTCGCCCTCCCGTCCGCCGAAGCCTCGGCGAAGGTGGATCGCCCTTCGCTGTTGGCTTATTTCGAGCCGCTTCTGCCACACCCGGTGCTGGTGATTTGTGGCGGCGGCCACATCGGGGCGGCGACGGGCAGGCTCGCGGCCTCGTGCGGGTTTGACGTGATCGCCATTGACGATCGCGCGGCGTTCGCGAACAAGGAACGCTTCCCAGACGCCAAGACGATTATCGTCGATGACCCCGCTCACGCGGTGAAAGGGCTGTCAATCGGCGAGAACACGTACATTCTCATCGTGACGCGCGGGCACCGGCACGATGCCGTCGTGCTCAAGGAAGTCATTCACAGCCCGGCCGCCTACATCGGGATGATCGGGAGCCGCCGCAAGGTGCGCACGGTCATGGAGGGATTCGTTCAAGAAGGTGTGGCCACGGCCGATGAACTGCGCCGCATTCATTCACCCGTCGGACTCAATATCCACTCGATTACGGTCGAGGAAATCGCCGTCAGCATCGTCGCGGAGTTGATCGCCGTGCGCCGCGGCCAGGCCGATGGGCAACCCCTGACGGTCACCGGTGAAGTGGCCGACAAGCTGGCCGCTTCCGCTGGCGGTGGGAGCGGGCATCCTGCGCGACGTGGGAGGTCCCCCGACGCGGCGGGAGAGGGCGCACGACGCCAGGCGCCGCCGCCGAAATGAACGTTGCGATCATCCTGGCGGCGGGCGAATCACGGCGGATGGGCCAGCCCAAGCAACTTCTCCAGTTCGGCGGCAAGACGATGCTGGAGTGCGTGATTGACGCGCTTCGATCGCCGAAGATTGATGAGATTCTCGTGGTGCTCGGACACAGAGCGGAAGAAATTGCTGCAAGCATTCGTTCACAGGCAGGGACCCTTCGACCGGACTCAGGGCAGGCGCCTGTGCCACCAAAGTCCTCCCAACGAGCAGGGACGAGTCGGCGGAGCCCAGCGCCGGCGACGGGCAAGCCTGTGTCGCCAAGAATCGTGAAGAACCCGCGGTACCAGCAGGGAATGTTCACCTCGGTTCAAACGGGGCTCCGCGGGTTGCCGAAACAGGCGACGCTCGTGCTGATCGCGTTGTGCGATCAGCCGCGGTTGCAGCGGGCGACGGTCGAAAAGCTCATCGACCAGTTCGAGGAGCGGCAGCACAAGATTCTGGTTCCCGTGTACGACGGACGGCAGGGGCACCCGCTGTTGTTCCGGGCCGAGTACGCGAACGAGATCCTGGGAATGAACGAATCACTGACGCTGAAACATTTCCTGGCGTCGCACGCGGAGGACGTTGCGCGGCTGCCGATCACGGATGAAGGGGTGCTCATCGACATTGACGACCGCGCGACCTACGAACGGGAGCTCCGCCGGTAGTTCCCACCCGTCATCGCCTCGGACGACCGCCTAGAACCGGAAGACGTAGTACCGTTCATTGCGTACCGGTCCGAATGCGAACGGGAGCGGACCCCACAGATCCGCGTAGAAACCCGCTGCCGACTCCGGGCGCATCGTTGACAGCCACCGACAAACATGCAAATCGACCCACCCGAAGGGCTTCAGATTCTCCAAGGGCAACGCGTTCACGTCGGTGTTGTTCTCGGGCAGTACGACAAATGCGCCGGCGGGGATGGTTAAATTGAACAGATCGATCGGCTTGCATCCATAGGATTCCATGTAGTACTGGAATCCCCAGTGTCCCGCGAACCACACGGGGCCCTGACCGCCGAATTTCTTGAAAATGGCCCTCGCGGCGGTGCGGGCACTATTTGCGAGCCGGTAATCGGAGTGAGCGGCTGACAGGGCGAGCACGGCTGCGGGAATAAGCGCGCCCAGTGCCGTGTATAATCGTCTGGCTCCCGATTGAGAAGACGGGCGGCGACAGGCCACTCGTCGGGCCAACAAGATCGCCAGCGCGGGCATCATGGGGAGCAGCGCGCGCCCGGTTATCGCCCAATTGAAGTACGTGGCGAACGCAAACGTGCCGATGATCCACAGTGCCAACAGCGCCGACTCGGCATCTCTGGTTCTTCCCCATTCCGTGACAACAAGGCCAAACAGGCTGGCGCCTCCCATGACGAACAAGCCATACTGCAACGGGATCAACCAGTGCGCTGGACCGGCGGACGGCAGCGCATGGGTTCCGATTCTGGCGGAGAAATACGCGAGCAGGGCCACCGCCGTCGCGCCCCCAGCCAGGCCGAGCCACGTTCTGCGAGACCAGAGGAAAGGCGCCAGGAACAACACCGGCGCGCAACAACCTCCCGCGAACGCCAGGCCAATCAACGTCCTCGTCCACACCGACGCGCCGCCGCTTTGACGAACCCGGGGCGCAAATGCGATCGCGTACAGCAGGACGCCTTTCCCGTACGCCGCGCGCGTGACGCAGTCGTACACGATCGCCGCCGCGACGGGGATCAATAGGTAGGCGGCCCACCAGCCGAGCCGTCGCTTCTTGATGGCGGAATACGCCAGCAACAAGCCGGGAAGAACGATGGCGAAATACTTCGTCAGCAATGCGGCGGCCATCAGGAGACCGGACACCAGAAGCGACCCGTGAGAGTCTCGCTGCATCCCGTCAATCCAGAAGACGATTGCCCAAACCAGGAACGCCGTCATCGTTGTGTCGCACATCATCGTGGTGCTGGACACTAGGAAGGCCGGCGTGACCAACACCGTCAGACCGGCGAACATCGGGTTCGAGCCAAGCTGACGGGCCAGGTAATAGGTGCCCAAGATGGCCGCGATTGCCGGGAGAAGGAGTCCGATGTGCGCCGCCCGTTCGCCCCAGCCGAACCACCGGCCGATCTGGGCCAGGTAATACGATGCCAACGGCGGATTCTGATCGACCGCGGCCATGGGCATTTGGGTGATATTCCAATTGACGCTGAACCCGTAGGGATCCAGGGGATGGGTTTGAATGCGCCGCGCAACCCAGAGGAACAAGGGATCATCGATGTGAACGGCTTTGTCGGAAAACGGCACGAGGCAGGCGACCACCGCAATGATGAGCAGCCAGAACGGATCGGCTACGATTCTTCGCAGCGGCTTCCAGCACGTCGGTTTCACCGGTGTGGACATTCCTGTGCGAACGCCTGATCGCCTGTCCGGCGATGGAAAATCAACCGGAACGACGCGGCCTTTCTAGGGGATAACGTGATGGCGCGGCAAGTGTTTTCTGCGTTGCACGGGACCGACGGTGCGACTTGCTTTCGGGGCGATCTGTCACTAGCCTTGATGGGCGAGATGACTCCGGATTTCGAACTGATCGCTCGCGACACTCGCACGGCGGCGCGAGCAGGGCGGCTGCGGACGGCGCACGGCGTGGTCGAGACGCCGGTGTTTATGCCGGTGGGCACGCAGGCAACGGTCAAATGCATGGCACCCCACGAGTTGCGCGAACTCGGCGCGCAAGTGATTTTGGGCAACACGTATCATCTCGTCGTCCGTCCGGGTACCGACCTCATTGCCAGGGCGGGAGGACTGCACAAGTTTATGGGCTGGGACGGACCGATTCTGACCGACAGCGGCGGCTATCAGGTGTTCTCGCTGGCGAAGCTGCGCAAGATTTCGGCGGACGGCGTCGAGTTTCAGTCGCATGTGGATGGCGCGACGCTGTTTCTTGGGCCCCGCGAGGCGATCGCGGCCCAAGCGGCTCTGGGCAGCGATATTGCGATGGCATTTGACGAGTGTCCCCACTGGCCGTGTGACCGAGAATACGCTTGCAGTAGTCTGGAGCTGACATTACAGTGGGCGGCCCGCTGCAAGGGAGCTGTCAGCCATCAGCCGTCAGCCGTCCGCGGGCGACAACTGCTCTTTGGAATTGTGCAGGGAAGCGTGTATCCCGACCTGCGCGAACGCGGCGCGCGCGAGTTGGTCGCGATCGGTTTCGACGGTTATGCGATCGGCGGTGTCAGTGTGGGAGAGCCTCCTGCCGAGATGACCCGGCAGGTCGAGATGGCGGTGCCGTTTCTGCCACCGGACAAACCACGTTACCTGATGGGCGTGGGCACGCCGCCACAAATGCTGGAGATGATCGCCCGCGGGGTGGACATGTTTGACTGCGTGCTGCCGACGCGGGTGGCCCGCAACGGGACGGTTTTTACGGCGCACGGCACGTACGCGATCAAGAACGCACACTGCCGCGAGAACTTCGAGCCGCTGGAAACGGGTTGTGAGTGTTACGCGTGCCGCCAGTTCACTCGCGCCTATCTGCGGCACCTGTTTTGGGCCAACGAGATTCTCGGGCTGCGGCTGATGACGTGGCACAACCTGCACCTGTACCTGAACACGTTGCAGCGTGCGCGCGCCGCCATTGCCGCCGGCACGTTCGACGATTTTCGGAGGAAATTTGTGGCGGAGTACCGCCGGGACTGTCAGCCGGAGTGCCGCGAGGAATCTCAGTAGTGGGGAACGAAACCCGTCGCGGTACCCGGGTGACACACATGCGAAGGAGCCGAGTGAATTGAGTTATGAAACCATTTGAGTTGATTGCGATGGCACCGCCACCGGCGGGGACGGAGCAGGATCCTCGCGCGGGTCTGTTGCAGATGGTGGGGATGTTCGTGATTTTGGGCGTGATGTTCTATTTCCTGCTGATTCGTCCGCAACAGAAGCAACGCAAGGAACAGGAAAACCTGATCAAGAACGTAAAGAGCGGCGACAAGATTCTCATGAACAGCGGGATCTACGGCATCGTCACGAACGTAAAGGAGAAGACTCTGATGGTGAAGATCGCCGACAACGTCAAGGTCGAAGTTCTGAAGAGCGCCATCGGCTCGGTCGTCCAAAAATCCGTGGAAGCAGATGCTCCCGCGGTATCCCAGAAATAATCGCGGTTCACTCATGAATAAACAATTCGCATGGAAATTCGGCATCGTCGCCGCCATTCTGGCCGCCTCGGTTTACTCGATGTGGCCGGTCGACAAGAAAATCAAGCTCGGCCTGGACCTCAAAGGCGGCACGTCGTTCCTGCTGCAGATGGATTTGTCGAAGATCGACGTGACGGGGCGCGGGCAAGCGATTCGGCAGGCGGTGGAGATCATCCGCAAGCGCGTCGATCGCTTCGGTGTGGCCGAGCCCATCATTCAGCCCGTCGGCGAGAATCGCATTCTGGTGCAATTGCCCGGCTTGGCCGAGCAACGTCAGGCCGAGGCGCGCCAGACGATCGAGCGCACGGCGTACCTGGAGTTCCGTCTGGTTCACGAACGCAACGAGGAATTGGTGGCGGAGTCCGTGTCGGATCCGCGTTTCGTTCCACCGGTCGGCTACCAGAAACTGGTCCGGGAAGAAACGCGCGACGGTCGTCTCGTCAAGCAGACGTATTTTGTGAAGGTGCGGCCCGAGTTGACCGGCAAACACGTCGACCGCGCCTACGTGCAGTACAGCGAGATCGGGCAGCCGTACGTGGCCCTGAGCTTCGATCCGGAAGGGGCCGCGATTTTCGCCCGGGTCACGTCGGCCAACGTCGGCCGCAAACTGGCCATTGTGCTCGACGGCGAGCTTTATTCCGCTCCCGTGATTCAGGACGCGATTACGGGAGGGCACGCACAGATCACGGGCAACTTCAGCGTGCCCGAGGCCCAGGAGTTGGCCAACGTGCTGGAGAACCCGCTCGAAGCGCCCGTGAAAGTGATGGAAACGCGTAGCGTCGATCCGTCACTGGGCCGGGATTCGATCAACAGCGGCATCCGGGCGGCGCTGGTCGGGTCCGTGGCAGTGGTGGTGTTCATGGCGGCGTACTATCTGGTCGCGGGCGTGGTGGCGGATCTGGCGCTGCTGTTGAACATGGTGATCCTGATCGGCGTGCTCGCCATGTTCGGGTTTACCCTGACGCTGCCGGGCATCGCCGGCATCGTGCTGACCGTCGGCATGGCGGTGGATGCCAACGTGCTGATCTACGAACGCGTCCGCGAGGAGTTGGCGGCCAACAAGCCGTTGCGCGCGGCCATTGCCGCGGGGTATCAGCGGGCGTTTGTCGTCATTTTCGACTCGAACTTCACCACGATCATGACCGCAGTAATCCTGATCTGGCTGGGGAGCGGACCCGTCAAGGGCTTCGGGGTGACGCTCACGATCGGTTTGCTGGCCAACATCTTCGCCGCGGTGTTCGTGACGCGCTGGGTGTTCGACTGGTTGGTGATGAAGGGCTGGATGAAGTCGTTCAACATGTTGCACGTGTTCCGTCATCTGCCGCACATCAACTTCCTCGGTGTGTGGAAGCTTGCCTTCGGACTCTCTTGGGTGCTCATTATCGTCGGCATGATCTCGTTCGTGCACCGGGGCGGACCGGACGTCGGCAAAGGAGCGGTTTACGGCATCGATTTTGCCGGGGGCGACACGGTGACCATGCACTTCGTGCAACGGGTGGACGAAGATAAACTGCGCAACGCGCTCAATGCCGCCGGGTTTTCCGAGTCGTACATCCAGTACCAGCGCAGTCTGTCGGGCGGCGCGGAGGTGCTGTCGATCAAGCTTCCGGAAGGGGCCTCGGAAAAGGTCGTGGCGATGTTGCAGGAGGATTTCCCGGCAGCGCAGCTGAAGGCCATCGGCACGGAGCACGTCGGCGCGGTGGTCGGGAAAGAATTGCTCAAGCAGGCGCTCTGGGCGGTGGCGGCGTCGCTGGTGGCGATTATGATCTACGTCGGGTTCCGCTTCGGCGAGTTTTCCTACGGTTTGGGGGCGCTGGTGTCGTTGATTCACGATGTGCTGATGACCATCGGCTGGTTCTGCCTTACGGGGCGCACCTTTTCGATGCCCGTGGTGGCGGCGGTGCTGACGCTCATTGGTTATTCGATCAATGACACGATCGTCGTGTATGACCGGATTCGGGAAAACCGGAAGCTGACGGGTGGCCGGCTCAACTATTTCGACCTCATCAACCGCAGTGTGAACGAGACGCTGTCGCGGACGATTCTGACGGCCGGGACGGTGTTCCTGTGCTCGGTCGCGCTGTACGGGTTTGGGGGCAGCGTGATCAACGACTTCGCGTTCTGCTTTATGGTGGGCGTGCTGACGGGTACGTACTCGTCGGTCTACATCGCCAGTCCGGTGGTGTTGTGGTTTCACCGGGCCGAAGCGTCCCGAGCGAGCAAGGCCGCCGCCAAGAAACCGCAGCCCGCCAAAGCCTGATGAGGAAATGGTTTCTGGTTCGTGGTGCATGAACCATTACCCATGGCCCGTTCCTTACTGAAGCGGTGGGTGATTGCCAACTCCGAACCCGCGCGGACGCGAGCGTTGGCCCAGGCGGTCCGCATCCCGGCTCCTCTGGCGCAAGTTCTGATCAACCGCGGTTATTGCGATCCCGCTGAGGCGGGACGCTTTCTCAATCCGCAGCTTCGGCAACTCCGCGATCCGTTCGAGTTGCCCGACATGGATGCGGCGGTGGCGCGCCTCGTGACGGCCATCGGCCGGCGCGAGCGGCTCGTGATTTATGGCGACTACGACGTGGATGGTGTCACCTCCAGCGCACTCTTGCTGCGCGTTCTCCGGGCCGCCGGTGCCGACGTGGGAAGTTTTCTTCCGCACCGCATGGACGAAGGCTACGGCCTCAGCCAGAATGGGGTGGCACGCTGTCTCCAGGAGCATGACCCCCGGCTGTTGGTCGCGGTCGACTGCGGCACCAGTTCCGTTCACGAGATCGCCGAGCTGAAGAAGCGCCACATCGACACGATCGTCCTCGACCATCACGAACCGCCCGACCAATTGCCGGAGTGCGTGGCGGTGGTGAACCCCAAGCGGTCGGTGGAGCGTCGGAGCGACGGGGGGTCAGCGCGCGCAGACTCCTGCGAGCCGTTGGCCAGCGTGGGCGTGTCGTTCAAGCTCGCGCACGCGCTGTTCAAGCGCGAACGTCATCTGGCGAAAGCGGTCGACTTGCGCGAGCATCTCGACCTCGTGGCGGTCGGAACGGTCGCGGACGTTGTGCCGCTGACCGGCGAGAACCGGATCCTGGTGAGGTCGGGACTGGAGCGGTTGCCGCGCACGCGGAAGGTCGGGTTGCGGGCGTTGCTCAACGTGGCGGACGTGCCGGACAAGGTGGGTCCCTATCACATCGGGTTCCGTCTTGGGCCGCGCTTGAACGCTGCCGGGCGGTTGGCGGACGCGATGGCCGCGCTGGAATTGTTGCTGACCGAGAACGCGGCGCGCGCGGACGAACTGGCCCGGCTGCTCGACGAGCACAATGCCGAGCGCCAGCAAATTGAAGAACGCATCTCCGAGGAAGCCCTGGCAGAGGCCGCGCGGCGGGAAACGGATCGGGTCCTCGTGCTGGCAAATCCCGAGTGGCACGCCGGCGTGATCGGCATCGTCGCCTCGCGGATAGCGCAGCAATATCATCGGCCGACCGTGATGATTGGCGAGGGTGGCAAAGGGTCATGCCGCAGCATTGGCGGCTTCTCGATGGTCGACGCGCTGTCGCACTGCGCGTCGGTGCTCGAACGGTTCGGCGGCCACGAGATGGCGGCGGGGTTGAGCGTTCAAACGGGGAAGATTGCCGCCTTGCGTCGCCTGCTCAACGAACACGCGGCCCGCGTGCTCTCGGACGAAGATTTGCAGCCGCGTCTCCGCGTCGACGCGGTCGTCCGGCTCGACGAATTGGATGCCGAATTCTTCCAACATCTCGACCGTCTCGAACCGTGCGGCCAGGGCAACCCCGAGCCGACGTTCGCCGCGCAAGGTGTTCGGGTGCGCGGCACGCCGCGCGTGGTGGGCGCCGATCATCTGAAATTTTTCGTGCGAGACCCCGACAGCGGGATCGGGGCCGAAGCGATTTGGTGGAAAATGGCCGGACGCGAATTGCCGGGCGGGCCGCTGGATGTGGCGTTCCACGCCGAGTTGCACGAATACCGCGGCGAGCAGACCGTGCAGCTCAACGTGCGGGACGTCCGGCCGAATGGATAGTCAGCAGTGGGTGATGGTTCATGAGCCATCAGCCATGAACCACTTTCCCTACGCCACTTTGAGCACGCGACCGCTCTTGATGCAGTTGGTGCAGGCCTTGATCTTGCGGTGCGTACCGCCCACGACCGCGTGAACGACTTGAAGGTTGGGCTTGAACAACCGCGGCGTGATCGCCGTCACGTGTTGGCCGATGCCGCCCTTCTTCTTGGGCTGGCCGCGGCGCAGGATGCGGTTGCCGCGCACACCGCCCTTGCCGCAAATTTCACAACGTCGAGACATGAGGTAACTCCGTTTCTTTCTGAGAGCGGCGAACAATAGCCAAAGTGCCGCGCCGTCGCAAGGGGAAAATTAGCCGCGCAATTTCCGCGCGATGAGCGGCGCCAATTCGGCGATCGGGATGCGGTCTTGCTTCATCGTGTCGCGGTCGCGGAGGGTCACGGTATCTTTCAGCTCCGGGCCCTTTTCGCCGAGCGTCTCAAAGTCGATGGTCGCGCACCACGGCGTGCCCTGTTCATCCTGGTACCGGTAACGCTTGCCGATGTTGCCGCGGTCGTCCCACTCGGTGGTGACGTGCGGTTGCAGGAGTCGGAAGACCTCCTTGGCTTTCTCGACCAGCGGCGGTTTGTTGCGCAACAGGGGAAACACCGCCACTTTGACCGGCGCGATGCGCGGGGCGAAGCGCATGACGACGCGCGTCTCCGTTTTGCCGCTGTCGTCGGCGATCGGTTCTTCGTCATACGCCGAGCAGATGAGCGCGAGGGCGATGCGGTCCACGCCGGCGGAGGGCTCGACGACGTGCGGGATGTATTTCTCCTTCGTCTCGTCGTCGAAATATTCCATGCTCTTGCCGGAAAACTTCTGGTGCTGGCTCAGGTCGAAATCACCGCGGGCGGCGATGCCTTCCAGTTCCTGCACGCCGAACGGAAACTCGAACATCACGTCCACGCAGGCGCTGGCATAGTGGGCGAGTTCCTCCTTCCTGTAATTGTAGCAACTGAGCTTGTTGGCCGGCAGGCCGATGGACTCGTACCACTTCATCCGTTCTTTCACCCAGTATTCGTGCCAGCGGGAGTCCGTGCCGGGCTTGACAAAGAACTCCAGCTCCATCTGCTCGAACTCGCGGCTGCGGAAGGTGAAATTGCGCGGGTTGATTTCGTTGCGGAAGGCCTTGCCGATTTGCGCGATGCCGAACGGGACTTTTTGGCGGGACACGCTGAGCACGTTGAGGAAGTCGGCGAAAATGGCCTGCGCCGTTTCGGGCCGTAGATAAGCGACGCTGGCGGCATCCTCGACGGGGCCGACATTGGTCTTGAACATCAGATTGAACTTGCGCGCCTCGGTGAACTCGTGCGGGCCGCCTGCGGGGCATTTCGTGTCGGGCAACTGATCGGCCCGCCAGCGGCCCTTGCACTTTTTGCAGTCCACCATCGGGTCGGTGAACGCGGTCGTGTGTCCGCTGGCTTCCCAAACGCGGGGATGCGTGATGATGGTGCCGTCGATGCCGACGACGTCGGTGCGGCTGCGGACCACGTCATTCCACCAGGCGTCCTTGATATTGCGTTTGAGCTCGGCGCCGGCTGGGCCGTAATCCCAAAACCCGTTGATGCCGCCGTAGATTTCGCTGGATTGGAAGACGAACCCGCGCCGTTTGCACAGCGCGACAATTTTGTCCATCAACGGCGGCGATTGCTTCGGGGCTGACATTGCGAGCGCGAACTATCGCACGAACGTTTTGTGCGAGTCAAGTTGCCAGCGCGCCCGGCGAGGCGGTACCGGTCCCGATCTCGCCAGGCGAACATTTTTCTCGCGACCGAACGTGGATTGCGTGAGAAGCCGCAACCCCAGAGACCCGGTCGGGCCCTTTCGTACAGCCTCCCACTTTTTGAGCCACAACTCCAAGCGCAGTGCCGCTTGAGATGAGATTGCATCGGCGGACCTGCCAGCTCTGACGAATTTAGTCTATGTAATCCCAGAACCCGTTGATGCCGCCGTAGATTTCGCTGGATTGGAAGACGAACCCGCGGCGTTTGCACAGCGCGACAATTTTGTCCATCAAACCGGCTCGTTTTGGCCCTGTCAGGGCAGGCAGACCATGGGGAAAACCCTTAGATCATGTTGAGATGAGGCGGTTCGGTAGTGGCATCTTCGGTGCTCTAGCGGTTGTGCTGGGAGGTGCCCCCCATAAGGACAGATTGAGGAAGGAGAGGCGTTATGCGGAGAGCGGCGTTATGAAAAGACTGTTGGGGAGCATATGTTCTGGTGCCCTGCTCTTGGGCATGGTCACCGTGAACAGCCGTGCGGCGACCACCACCAATCTGTTGGAGATGGACTTGGAAGCGCTGGTGAACGTCGAGGTCCGAAGCCCCGCCGGATTGACCGAAATCGATTCCCGCCGGGTGCCGGTCGCGATGACGGAACTCGACGCGCGGGATATACAGCAGTCGGGTGCCCGAGATTTGGATCACTTGTTGGAGATTTACGTTCCCAACACGCAGTTCCTCCTGCATCACACCCCACAACCTGATTTCGGATTTCGGGGAATCATCAGCGACCGGGATGACAAATACCTTTACCAGGTGAATGGCGTCACGATGAACAACCGGCTGTTGCAGGGCGCGGGGGACGAGCGCGAGCTGCCGTTGCTGGGGGACATCCGCTCCGTGGACGTGGTGCGGGGCCCGGCGTCGGCCACGCACGGCGCGGGCGCACTGGCCGGAGTCATTGACGTGGAAACATACAACGGCCTGACGTTTCAGGGAGCTGACCTGAACCTCCGCCAAGGTGTGATCAATCAATACACTGCGGCCGAGGCGCGGTATGGCCACAAGTTCAGCGACACATCCGGGTTGTTTGCGTATGGCGGCGTCGCCGACGTGCAAGGCGCGGACAATACTTATTACATCGGACACTCCTATCCGGCCAAGAACGGTTTGCCCGCCAATGTCGTCGGGGAACCGGTTGACGGGCCGATCCCGGGTCTCAATGAGCCGGCGTTCGGCTCGCTCTGGGGCAAGGCTCACCTGAGTTACGTGAACGGGCCGTTTGAGATCTGGGGCCGATTCGTCCAAGACGGCGAGGTGGCGCCGCCGAGCCGCTCGATTTATTCGAGCACGCGGCCGGCGGACAGATCTCTGGACGACTGGACGTTGGGGCGTGAGATCCGAAATCAGCAGTACACCGCCACCGCCAGCTTCAAGAAGGACCTCTCGCCGTCGTGGAACCTGGAAATGCTGGAAAGCTGCGACCTATGGGTGTTCAAGGATCAGCGGGCCTTCACCAGCCCGAAGCCGACGCGCGTGGCGCACGAGGACCAAGCGTTCAGCCGCGCCATTGCGGATTGGACTCCCAACAGCGCCCATTCGTTGGCCTTCGGCGTGGAATACTCCCACATGTGGTTCCACGATCCGCCATATGCCGATGCCTTGGATATCTCGCCGGTGGTTTCCAATCGTAACTGGCAGACCGACACAATTTCTTTCCTGGCTGAGCACCAGTGGAAGATCACCAAGGACTGGACGACCTTTTTGAGTTTTCGCACGGACAAACACACCTACTCCGGCTGGCTGCTCTCGCCACGAGGCACGGTGGTATTCACGCCGACGGATCGGGACACGTTCAAGGCCATGGCCGGGCAGTCCGTCCGCCGCAGTGGGGATGAGGAGTTGTGGGCGGAGTGGGAACGGGAGCGCACGGTCCCGGACCCGGAAACGCTCCGTTCCTACGAGGGTTCGTACGAGCACCGATTCTGGGACCAGTGGAGCGTGGGGGCTAACGGGTTTTACGAAGACTATAGTGCCATTGGTTACAGCTCGACTTTGTATCATTCGGTGTCCCTCGGTCGTTTTCGAATTGCTGGCGGCGAGTTTCTGATCAGCTACACCAATCGGGCCACGCGCCTCACGTTGTCCGAGGGAGTAGCGAAGCTGGTGAATTCCAAGGTGCCCACGAGTTTGCCGGCGGGCGGGCAGGGGATCACCGCCGAGCCATACGGCTATGGGCACGACCTGGCGGAGTGGGCGCCGTCGATCACCAAGCTGGCACTCCTGCATGATATCGGTAGGAGATGGACGGTCAGTTCCTCGCTGGTTTATTATTCAGGGTTCCCCGGGGCTCAGGACTACGCCAAGTACAACGGCTCGCGCTCGTCTCCGCTGTCCGGCTTGCCCTATAGCGATGCGGGAGACACGACGCCGTACGGCCCCAATCTGTACGTGAATGCAGGCCTGGAGTTTCGTCCGTCGCCGAACTGGACCATCCGTGTGGACGGATACAACCTTGCGGCGCTTGCGGACAAGTCGTTGTCCAAACGCAACTATTACTTCCGACTATCGGAATACAGCGTGGAGCCGGCCTCAGCGACCGTGTCCGTGCGTTACCGATTCTAATGTTTACCAAACCACATATTCCAGATCGGGCAGGTACGGTGCGCGGCTTGGCGAGCGAAACCAGGATGGTTCGGCTTCTGGTTGTGGTATTGGCTACGCTGGGATTCCCGTGTGGGAAGATGATGGTGGCGGCTAATGCTCCGGATGTGTCCGAGGAACAGGTCAAGGCCGCTTTTCTCATCAACTTCCCGAAGTACGTGGATTGGCCGGCGAACGCTTTTGCCGAGACCAACAGCCCGATCGTGGTGGCGGTGTTTGGCGAGACCAGTTTGGACGGAGACCTCCAGAGAATGATCAAGGGCAAAGTGATCATGGGGCATCCTCTCGTTTTCAAGCGGGTGACGACGGAAGAAGAGTGCGCCAGCGGTTGTCAGATTCTGTTCATTGACGCAGCCGCGGCCCGGCGGGTCCCGGACATCATCAACAAGCTTGATGGGGCGAGCACACTGACCGTTGGCGACAGTGAAGATTTCCTCGACAGTGGCGGCGTCATCAAACTCGCCAAACGCGACCGGAAGATCCGGCTCGAGGTGAACCTGACCGCGGCCCGCCGCGCCCATCTCAAGCTCAGTTCGAAACTGCTCGGCGTGGCCGATGTTGTGCTGGGCAAGCCGCAGAGTGGGGGAGGCTGACGTGCGGCTCCTCCAAAATGCCTCCATTCGGCGCAAGCAGATGCTGGTCATCATGCTCACCTGTATCGTTGCGCTGCTGTTGGCCTGCACGGGGTTCGTCGTTTACGAAATCGTCTCGTATCGACAGGAATTGGTCTGGAGTCTTACGTCGCTGGGCCAGATGGTTGGCGATAACGCCAGTGGGGCCCTCGACTTCAATGATCCCAAGGCCGCGGAAGACATGATGTCGGCGTTCCGGATGCGGCCGAACATTGTGGCCGCGTGCATTTACGCAAAGGACGGGAGTCCATTCGCCAAGTATCTTCGGACCGACCTTCCGGCCGACTTCTCGTTTCCAAAGCTGGAGACGGACGGCTACAGGTTTACCGACGGCCGGTTGATGTTGTTCCACACCATTCTGGAAAAGGGCGATAAGATTGGCTCGATTTACCTGGAGTCGGACCTCGGACGGTTGACGGCGCGGTTGAGAAGGTACGCAATTATCGTCATCGTCGTGTTGTGCGCGTCCGTGTTGGCCGCCTTTCTCCTGTCGTCCGGACTTCAGCGCTGGCTGTCGAAACCGATCCTGCATCTGGCCGAGATCGCCAAGGCGGTCGCGGTGGAGAAGAACTATGCCGTTCGTGCCGTCAAGCAGAGCGGGGACGAATTGGGCATACTCACCGACGGTTTCAACGAGATGCTGGCGCAAATTCAGCAGCGGGACGCCGCCCTCCAGGCCGCCAACGAAGGTTTGGAGAAACGCGTGGAGGCACGCACGCAGGAGTTGGAGAGTTCCCTGTCGCTGCTGCATGCCACGGTTGAGTCCACAGCCGACGGCATTCTGGTGGTGGATCGCCGGGGCAAGGTCGTGACCTACAACAAGAAGTTCGCGACCATGTGGCACATTCCGGAGACCGTGCTCTCGTCCGATGACGACGAACGGTTGCTGGGGGCGGTGCTCGATCAACTGAGCGATCCGGACGGATTCCTTGACAAGGTGCGGCAGTTGTACGCCACCCCTGACGCGGAGAGTTTTGACGTGATCACTTTCAAGGATGGCCGGATCTTCGAACGATACTCGCAGCCCCAGTATGTGCGGGATCAAATTGTCGGCCGTGTCTGGAATTTCCGGGACGTGAGCGAGCGCAAGCGTGCCGAAAGCAAACTGGAAACCCTCCACCGGCAACTGCTGGACACGTCCCGCCAGGCCGGTATGGCCGAGGTGGCGACGAACGTGCTGCACAACGTCGGCAACGTGCTCAACACCGTGAACGTCTCTATTTCCATCGCCTCGGACAAGGTCCGGAAATCCAGAATCGCGAACCTGGCCAAGGCGGCCGGGCTGCTCGAGGAGCACCGGGGCGATTTGGCTGCGTTTCTCACGCACGATGCGAAAGGAACGCAGTTGCCTGATTACCTGATCAAACTCGCGAGCCATTTGACCGAGGAACAAGGGGAAATTCTCAAGGAGCTGCAGTTACTCCAGAGCAACGTCGAGCACATCAAGGACATCGTGGCTATGCAGCAGAGTTACGCCAAGGTTTCGGGCATGGTGGAGTCCTTGCCGCCGGTGGAACTGGTCGAGGACGCACTGCGCATGAACGCCGCCGCGTTGGGGCGGCACGAGGTGCAGGTCGTCCGCGAGTATGGCGACGCCCCGCTCGTATCGGTGGAAAAACACAAGGTATTGCAAATCTTGGTGAACCTGATTCGCAATGCCAAGTACGCGTTGGACGAGGGCGGTCGTTCCGACAAGCGGTTGACACTGCGGATCGCTCGCAATGGCGACGACTTCGTCCACGTTTCGGTGATCGACAACGGCGTGGGGATCCCCGCGGAGAACGTGACGCGGATTTTTGAGCACGGCTTCACCACCCGCAAAGGCGGTCATGGATTTGGCCTGCATAGCGGGGCGTTGGCAGCCCAAGAGATGGGCGGGACGTTGAGTGTCAGCAGCGATGGCCCCGGCCACGGCGCCGTCTTCACCCTGGCATTGCCGATCAAACCGAAGGAGGGGAAATGATGAAATCCCCCGCTTCTGAGAAGAATCATCGCATTTTGGTAATCGACGACAATCGGGCCATCCACGACGATTTCCGCAAAATACTCGGCGGCCCGACAACCGAGAGTCCGGACCTTGCCGAGGCGGAAACGGCGTTGTTTGGAGAACGGGCGCCAACGCTACAGCCGGCACGTTTTCAGATTGATTCTGCCTATCAGGGACAAGAAGGACTGGCGGTGGTCCAGAAATCAGTCCAACTGAAGCAACCCTACGCGGTGGCGTTCGTGGACATCCGCATGCCGCCGGGCTGGGATGGCGTAGAGACGACGCGGAAACTGTGGGAGGTCGACCCGGACCTTCAGGTGGTGATTTGCACGGCCCACTCCGATTATTCATGGGAAGACATCTGCAGAGAGATTGGCAACTCGGACCGGTTTCTCGTTCTCAAGAAGCCATTCGACACGGTCGAGGTGCTGCAGTTGGCGAATGCGTTGACGGAGAAATGGTGGCTGCAACAAGAGGTGAAGCGGCAGGTAGATGAGCTGGAACTGAAGGTGGCGGAGCGCACGAAGGAATTGCGGGAAGCCAACGGCTTGCTCAAGAAGGAAGTGGTGGAGCGCACGGAGGCCGAGGACAGCTTACGCATCAAGACCGAGCAACTTCAGGCCATTACCGACGCCATGGTGGCATTCCTCCAGAGCGGCGACGAATGTCTGCCCAGCGAGATTCTCTTACGGAACGCCCTGCAGCAGACGGGCAGCGAATGCGGGTTTGTGGGGTTGGTCACCGATGGGCCGTCACTCCGCATCTTGGCCCAGGCGGGCTTGGGTTGGGAACCAACCAAGGACGGGAAACGGCTGGAGATCATCAATTTCAAGAATCTCTTCGGCGGCGTCATCACCAGCGGGCAGGCGGTCGTCTCCAACGAACCAGGCGCCGATTCCCCCTCCGCCGAGGGACTGCCAATTGGTACGACGTCCCTGCAGCGTTTTCTGGCGGTACCGGTCCTCAGTGGAACCCAGGTTGTCGGGATGATCAGCGTGGCCAATCGCCCCGATGCGTACGCCGGGCGCGAACAGAATAAAATCGGTGTTCTGGCGCGGGTAGCCGGTGTTTTGCTCGACAACTACCGGCGCAAGGAGCGGGAGGCGATTCTGGAGAAGCAGTTGCGGCAATCCCAGAAGGTCGAGGCCATTGGTCGACTCGCGGGTGGCGTGGCCCACGATTTCAACAACATTCTGACCGCCATTCTCGGCTACAGCGACTTGCTGCTGTTGCGAATGAAGGCCGACGATTCGCTCCACGGAAGCGTGGAGGAAATTCGCAACGCGGCCCAGCGCGCAGCGGCGTTGACCCGGCAACTGCTGGCGTTCAGTCGCAAACAGATTCTGGAGCCCAAGGTCGTCAACCTGAACGATATTGTGCTCGACCTGAGCAAGATGTTGAGGCGCATGATCGGTGAAGACATCGAATTGATTACCCACGGGGCCTGGGACCTCGGGCGGACGAAAGTCGACCCGGGCCAGATCGAACAGGTCATCATTAACCTGGCCATCAATGCACGCGACGCCATGCCGCACGGTGGGAAGCTGACAATCGAGACTGCCAATGTGGCGTTGGACAGGGCAAGCACACTCCGTTTGGGCGACGTGGCCCCGGGCAAGTACGTCAGAGTTGCCGTCAGTGACACCGGCACGGGGATGACTCCCGAAGTTCAAGCCCGGCTCTTCGAGCCATTTTTCACGACCAAGGCAGAGGGGAAAGGCACAGGGTTGGGACTGGCAATGTGCTACGGCATCGTCAAACAAAGCGGCGGCCATATCACCGTTTATAGCGAGCCGGGCCACGGGACGGTCTTCAAAATCTATCTGCCCCGGATCGAGGAGGCGGCCGCCCCCGAAGCGAAGCAGGATCAATCGGGCGACCTGCCTCAGGGCAAGGAAACGATCCTTCTCGTCGAGGACGAAGCCGGCCTGCGCAAGCTGACGAAGTTGGTTCTCCAAGACCTCGGATACACGATTCTGGAAGCGGCCAACGGTTGTGAAGCCCTCCGCATCGCCAAGGAACGGGACGGACGCGGGTTCGATCTCGTCTTTACCGACGTGGTAATGCCGCAGATGGGAGGCAAAGAACTGGCCGACCATATTCACTCCCTCCGGCCCGATGCCAAAGTGCTCTTCACTTCCGGGTACACGGAGGACGCGATTGTCGATCATGGCGTTCTCAACGATGACGTGGCCTTTCTGCATAAGCCGTACACGCCCAACATACTCGCGTGCAAGCTGCGGGAGGTCTTGGATACTTGACCGGGGTGGGAAGCCGTGAACAACTCGCTCACACAAAGTCTGCTGGAACAATCAGTCCTGCTGTTTCCGCCCGAGTGGATCAAGTCGGCGCTCGTGTTGGCCTTGATTACCGTGTGGATGGTGATCGTGTTGTTCGCGTACTTGAACTACTCGATGCGGCGCCCACACCTGAGTATGTGGATCGTGTCCTGGATGCTGTATTCGGTGTACTTGGCAGCGTCGATCGGGCTCGAGGACGCGCCCGGTACGCCGTTCCTCTTGATGGCCTCGCGCGGCTGTATCGGCATCAGTGCGATGTTCATGTTTTGGGGAAGCTTTCAGCTCACCGGCCACAAACGGGACCAGCGCGAACTGGCCTTGGGCACCATCATGGTCGTCGTGTGGAGTTACATCGCGGCGTACAAGGTGGGCGATGTGATGTGGATCACGTTTCCGGTGTTCCTGCTGCTCTCGCTCGCCGGGGTGTACACGGGCGTGTTGTATATGCGCCGCCGGCGCTCGCGGGGCGCCACAATCCTTGGGGTGGGGTTCTTGCTGTGGGGTGTCCATCTGATCGGGTTTCCGCTGGCCAGTGGATCGCAGGCTCTGATGTCCGGCGCGTATTTCACGTCGGCCATCTTGTCGCTGCTGATCATCGTGGGAATGGTCCTGGAGGATGAAGTCAACATTTCCGAGCAGGATTATCGGGCACTGTTTGATTCATCGGGCGACGCGATCTTTCTGCTGGATTCCACCACGCTGGGGATTCGGGAAACCAATCTCGCGGCTCTGGTCTTTAGCGGGCTGGGCGCGACGGACCTGCGCAATCGGCGGTTCACAGATTTGTGCCCCGATCTGCTGCCTGCGCCAGCCGCGGCATGCGATCCGGAAATGATCCTCGCCCATATCAACGAGCCCGGCCGCGAGTTCCGCTTGCTGCGGCCCGATGGCGGTCTCCTCGTTTTCGAAGCGTGCGCGAGCCTGGTTCATTGCCCGCAGGGGCCGGTCCTGCAGGTCAATGTCCACGACATCACGCAGCGCAAGCGAACCGAGGAATCGCTCCGTGAGACTGCGCGCCAGCTCGAAAGCACGTTGACGGAACTGCGCGAGATGCAAAAGCAACTGATCCAGCAGGAGCGGCTGCGGGCGTTGGCGCAAATGGCCAGCGGCGTGGCGCACGATTTCAACAACGCCCTCGCCAAGATCCTTGGCTTCAACGAACTGTTACTTTCTTGGCCGGAGAACCTCGAGGACAAGGACAAGGTCAAGAAGTACCTGCAGATGACGAATACCGCAGCCCAAGAGGCGGTCAACATCGTCAATCGTCTGCGCGAGTTCTACCGTCATCGGAAGGAGACCGAAATTTACCAGCCGGTCAATCTCAACGAGGCTGTTCGGGAGGCCATCGAGTTGACGCAACCGAAGTGGAAGGATATCGGAATGGCCAGCGGCGCAACCATTCACATCCAAACGAGCCTGCAGGATGCAGTCAGCGTGTCCGGCAGTCCCGTGGATCTGCGTGAAACTGTCATGAACTTGATTCTGAACTCGGTTGACGCCATGCCGGACGGGGGCACGATTACCGTCACCACCCGGGCGGAGGACGAAACTGCGGTTTTGGAAGTGCGCGATACCGGCAAGGGCATGACCGAGGAAGTGCGCCAGAGATGTTTCGAGCCCCTGTTCACGACGAAGGGAGAACACGGCACGGGCTTGGGCTTGGCGATCGTCTACGGCATCTTGCAGCGCCATCACGGTTCGATTCAGATCGAGAGCGAGGTGGGCAAGGGCACCTGCGTCACCGTGCGCCTGCCGGCGTTGCGCGAAGCCGACACCCCAGTCTGCCCAACCCCAAATCTGTTCCGTGCGTTGCGCGTGCTGCTGGTTGAGGATGAATCGCAAGTGCGTGACATCGAGGCCGAGTATCTGCGCCGGGATGGACATTCGGTCGAAACGGCGGCCAACGGGCGAGAGGGCTTGGAGAAGTTCCGCCGCGGCCGGTTCGACTTGGTTGTCGCCGATCGCGCGATGCCGGAAATGAACGGCGACAAAATGACCGAAGTCATCAAGCAATCTGCGCCAGCCACCCCGGTTATGATGGTAACTGGTTTTGCCGACCTGCCTTTGGATCAGGCCGCTGGGAACCCGCGACCGGATCTGATTGTGCGAAAACCGATCACGCAGACGACTCTGCGCCAAGCCATTGCGCAAACGCTGGCCGCATCCGCTTCGCCACGGCCTGCGCCATCTCCAGAACAGGCCCGCGAGAAGTCAAGTGGAACATAACCTGCTAAAATGGGCCGCGGAAGGGTGAAAGCAAGGTTATGATTAAGACCAAAGTTCTTATTGTCGATGATGATGTGGCCGCGAGCCGCTTACTCGCGCTGGGCTTGGAGAAAACCGGGGCCTTCGAGGTGATCGTGGAAAACGTTGCCACGCGGGCGCTCGGCTCCGCGCGGCAATTCGGCCCCGATGTGATTTTCTTGGACGTGTGCATGCCGGGGGCTGACGGCGGCGATGTCGCCTTCCAAATTCACAGCGACCCTCGCCTAAGGGCAACGCCCATCATCTTCCTCACATCGCTCGTCTCGGGACGTGAAACGAACGCCCAGGCAGAGCGAGGTGGATACGAGTTTCTCCCCAAACCTGCCAGCTTGGCAAAGGTTATTGCCTGCATCGACCGTCATCTGACGCGGCGAGCAGAGGCGTCCGGTGCCGTCCCGGCGGGCAAGCCTCACTGATCCCCATCGCCGGTGCGGCGCGACATCGCGCCTCAGAAACCTTGGCACCATGGTGCCACATCGTCCACCGTTCTGGGACTGATCGCGTTCACGATTGTACGCGGGGGATGCCCCGGTTTCCAAGCGGGACAAAGTCCTCGGGCGATGCAGGCTTGCGGGCGGCCACTCACGCGAGTCTTTCGCAATTTCCGATGAGTGCCCCCGAGATCGGTACCGTGGCACTGACGCTGCTTTTGATAGCCGTCATGGACTGGCGCCCGCGCTGTCGTGACGAGCGACTTGACCATCGACAAGACGGGGCCTCGGTGAACGGATGAAACGACAGGCTTGAAAATGGGCGTGTTCGCCAACACTTCGATTCGTGGCAAACTGATGTGGATCACCATGCTGACCAGCACGGGGGCCATGCTTCTGGCGTGCCTCGCCTTCGGTGTGTACGAGTTGTTCAACTCCCGCCACCAGATGACCCGGGAATTGTCTTTGCTGGTTGAGATGGTAAGCGCCAGGCAGGCGACGGGCAAGGCCCTCGGCGATCCCGAAGTTGCTGACGAAGTCTTCGCTTGGGCCCGCAGACAACAGCCGGTCGCGCTGGCCTGTATTTACGGCAAGGATGGACGACTGCTGATCAAGTACGTCCGTGACGGCAGCCCGAAGCCACACGAAGTGCCCGAATTGCTGGCCGACGACGTTGATCGCATCGAAGACGGCCATTTCGTCCTGTACCGGCCGATTCTTCAGCAGGGCAGAAAAGTCGGTACGGTCTTCATCAGGTCCGATTTGCAGTGGTTTTACGCACGTTTGGAGCAGGACCTGCGAATGGTCGCGATCATCTTGTTGTTTTCGTGGTTGGTGGCGTTTTTGGTCGCCTCGCGCCTCCAAGGGTTCATCTCGAAGCCCATCTTGGATTTGGTGGAATCCGCCCGGGCTGTCTCCCAGACGCACGACTATTCCATCCGCGTCACCAAAACCTCCGCCGACGAGTTGGGGATGCTGACGGACGAATTCAACCAGATGCTCCAACGCGTTCAGGAGCAGGACGAAGATCTGCGGGCTGCCAAGGAGAAGGCCGAAAGCGCCACGCGCGCCAAAAGCGAGTTTCTGGCGAACATGAGCCACGAGATTCGCACCCCGATGAATGGGGTGATCGGCATGACCGAGCTGGCCCTGGACACAGATCTCACGACTGAACAGCGTGAGTATCTGAATACCGTCAGACTATCGGCCGACACGTTGCTCGACCTTATCAACGACATTCTCGATTTCTCCAAGATCGAGGCGGGCAAGCTCGACCTTGATCCCGTTGATTTCAGCCTCCGCGACAACCTCGTGGACACAGTCAAGACGCTGGCCGTGCGTGCCCACCAAAAGGGGCTCGAACTGGCTGCGCACATTCTGCCCGATGTACCCGACGAACTCATTGGCGACCCCGTGCGTCTCCGGCAGATCATTGTCAACCTCGTCGGCAACGCGATCAAGTTCACCGAACAAGGAGAGGTGGTCGTGCGTGCCGAACTTGATGCGCAGGACGGCGACGACGTCCGCTTGCACTTTAGCGTCCGTGACACGGGCATCGGCATTCCCAAGGACAAACAGGGCATCATCTTCGAGGCGTTCGCGCAAGCCGACGGCTCGACGACGCGCAAGTACGGCGGCACGGGCCTCGGACTGACCATTTCCACGCAGCTTGTCCGGATGATGGGGGGCGAGATTTCGGTCGAAAGCGAGCCCGGCTGCGGCAGCACGTTCCACTTCACAGCTTGGTTCGTTCGCTCCAAGACATTGACGCCCAAACCCTGTGCGCAGATGGCCGACCTTCAAGATCTACGCGTGTTGGTGGTCGACGACAATGCCACCAATCGCCGCATTCTAGAAGAGATCCTCCATAGTTGGCACATGTGTCCCGCCACGGTCGATAGCAGCGCCGCGGCAATGGTAGCACTCGAAGAAGCTCAACGGGCCGGCCAGCCGTTCCGGTTGGGCCTGCTCGATTGCATGATGCCCGAGGTCGATGGGTTCGGTCTCGCCGAGCAAATCCGGGCCAACCCCGACCTGGCGCAGACGGCGTTGATTATGGTTTCCTCCGCCGGCCACGGCGGGGTGAGCGCGCGCTGTCGCGAGATCGGACTCGCCGGGTACTTAAGCAAGCCGCTCAAACAATCCGAACTGTTCGATGCCATTGTGACAGCACTCAGTGAGGAACCGCGGACACCTGAACCGCTGACGCCGGCGGCGCCGCCGCCTGTCCGTCGACGGAACCTGCGCGTTCTGCTCGCTGAGGACAACCCCGTCAACCAACGGCTGATCGTCAAACTGCTGGAAAAACAGGGTCACCAGATTGTCCTCACCGGCAACGGAAAGGAAGCGTTGGCCGCACTCGACGGGCAGCGGTTCGACCTGGTTCTTATGGACGTACAGATGCCGGAAATGGACGGACTCGAAACGACGGCCACCATCCGTGAGCGCGAGAAGTCGGGCGGTGGCCACGTCCCGATCATTGCGATGACGGCGCATGCTCTCAAGGGCGACTGCGAGCGGTGTCTCGAAGCGGGGATGGATGCCTACGTGGCCAAACCGGTCCAGTCCCGCCTGCTCTTCGAGGCGATCGCGAAGGTGGTGCCTGCGCGAACGGCGACCGAGGACCCAAACACGGATGGGGACGTGTTCGACCACGAGGCCGCATTGGCAATGATTGACGGCGACCGTGAGCTGTTCCAAGAGTTGGTCGGGCTGTTCATGGTGGAGTCGGCCGACTTGCTCGATCAAATCCGCGACGCCATCGCGCAGCGTGACGGAAAAGCGTGCGAACGCGCGGCCCATTCACTGAAGGGCTCTGTGGGCGCGTTTCGGGCCGAATCGGCCCGGCTGGCGGCGCAGACTCTGGAAGATTTGGGCCGGCGCGGCGATTTCGAACAAGCCGGCGTGGTACTTGAGGAGTTGGAGATGAAGGTGGCTCAATTGAAGGACGCGCTGGCCGACTATCCGAAGGAGAATGTGCTGTGCGAATCTTGATTGCCGAAGATGATGCCGTGTCGCGACGGGTGTTGGAGGCCACGCTGGCCAAGTGGGGTTACGAGGTGGTTGTGACCACCGATGGCCAGCAGGCGCTCGAGCAGTTAATGCACCCCGATGCCCCGTCGTTGGCCGTGCTGGACTGGATGATGCCGGGTTTGGATGGCTCGGAGGTGTGTCGTCAAGCCCGTCAAGCACGGGGCGACCGCTTGTTGTACCTGATTTTGCTCACGGCCAAAGGCCGCAAAGAAGACGTTGTCGAAGGATTGACCGCGGGGGCGGACGACTATGTCGTCAAACCGTTTGATCGGGCCGAATTGAAGGCCCGCCTCAACGTCGGCGAGCGCATCCTGCGGTTGCAGGCGGAACTGGCCACGCGCGTGAAGGAACTCGAACTCGCGCTCTCCAAAGTCAAATTGCTGCAGGGTCTGCTGCCGATTTGTTGTTACTGCAAGAAAATCCGTGACGACCAGAACTACTGGCGGCAGGTCGAAGCGTACGTCTCCTCCCATTCGGAAGCGCAGTTCACCCACGCGATTTGCCCGGAGTGCCGGGCGAACATCGTCGAGCCCGAGTTGGATCGTCTCAAGTCCGAACGGTGACCGCTGGCTGGCGTCGCTGGCACTCTGGTTGCGTCAGTGACAGTTCTGCGCGAAACTCGCCGTCAACTCGTCGGGCGAACACGTGGCGGTGCCGATCTTGCCGACGACCACACCCGCCGCATGGTTGGAAATCTCCGCCGCCTCGACGGGATTCGCCCCCGCCGCGAGCGCCAATGCCAACGTCGCGATGACCGTGTCGCCCGCGCCGGACACGTCGAACACTTGTTGGGCCACCGTCGGGATGTGGTGCGGTTTGTGGCCGGGGCGGAACAAACACATGCCATGTTCCCCCAGCGTAACGAGCAGGTTTTGGACGGCCCATTTCTTGAGCAGCAGATCGCCCACCACCTTCAACGGCTCGTCCGAAAGAACATCGTCAGTCGGCTCGGCATACGGCACTCCGGCGGCAGCAAAGGCCTCCTGACGATTGGGAGTGATGGCCGTGATCTTGCCATAGTCGAGGACCCGTCGTGAGTTCGGATCGGCAGCGGTGATGATCCCCTTGGGGAAGGCGAGTTCCAGCATTTTGCCGAACAAATCCTGCGTGAACACTCCCTTGGCGTAATCTTCGAAGACCACCGCCTTCACTTGCGGCACTGCCTGGAGAAAATGGTGGAACAACCTGTCTTGAGTTGCCCGGGCAATCGGTGCGCTGTTTTCCCGGTCGAACCGGACCACCTGCTGATTGTGTGCCACGATGCGCGTTTTGAGCGAGGTGGGCCGGGATGGGTCAACCGTCAGACCGGCGGTCTCGATCTCTTGTTCGTCGAGCAATTCCCGGAGCTTGCGTCCGGCATCATCTTCACCAACGACGCCGATGATTCGCACCGTGGCCCCGAGCGCGCGCAGATTGCGGGCGACATTCGCCGCTCCACCCGGGAAATACGACTCTCGCGTAACCTCCACCACGGGGACCGGAGCTTCTGGCGAGATGCGCGAGACCCGGCCCCAGAGGAAATGATCCAGCATGACGTCGCCGACGACCACAATCGTTTGTTTGGGAAAGCGGTTCAGAACCTCTTGGAGTCGATCACGCGTCATGGCAATTGCTCCACGGTTGCGGCCGCCCAGAGCGGGACCAGAAGTTCGTGATGGCCGATGATGTAGTAGCCTTGTCCACCCTTGTGGGTTGGACGGCGCACGACGTTTTCCATCGGGCGATAGTGGCGTACCATGTCGAAGGTGACGGTCGTAAAGTTCTCGACTTTGTGGCCCAGGTTGCGGGCAATGGTCAGGGCCTTGAGGAACACTTCGGGCAGGATGACGGCCGAGCCGATGTTGAGTACGATGCCGCCCTCGAGTCGGGCGACGACCGCGGCGAATTTCTGGAAATCGAGATACGTGGCTTCCCCCAATACGCTGCCGTCGGTAGTCGGATGCTGGTGAATGATGTCCGTCCCAACGGCGATGTGGACGGTGACGGGAACGTCGCTCGCGATGCCCTGATGGAGGATGCTCAGTTCGCGGTTCCGAAACTGGCCCGAGACGATCGCCTCGCCGAGCGCGCGGCCCGCGCCGATCCCCTGTGTCACACCGGCAGCCAGCGCCTGGTTCATCAGTCGCCCGGTCTCGTCAATCATGCCGAAGCTGCCGTCGTCGAGTCCGCGTTGAACGTCTTCGCTGGTCTCGCCGATGTAGGCCAGTTCGAAGTCGTGGATCGCGCCCGCGCCGTTGAATGCGACCGCGCTGACGACGCCGCGTTTGATCAGGTCGACGAAAACTGGATTGAGACCACACTTGATGGTGTGGGCGCCCATCATGACCACGACGGGCCTGTGGTTGCGCACCGCCGCCACGGTGCCGCCGACGACCGCGCGGAAATCGTTGCCGACGAGAAGGCGCGGCAACGAATCGACAAACTGCGCAAAACTGCCGCGGGCGCTCCACGCGCGGGCCAACTCGTTCAGATGCACCTTGTTGGGGCGCTCGCGAATGGGGTAGGTGTGGACACGGCTGAAATCGAGCGGGGGAAACTCCATGTCAGCGTCCCGATGCGAGGGGCCCGCCGCGCGACGACGCCGATGTGGTCGCAGTCGCACCGGCAGGTCCGTTTGTCGTTGCCGATGAAGGGGTGGTCGAAGCGACGCTGTAGAGGACCAGCTTGGCGTTGCCAAATCGCAACTCCGAGTTGACGAGCAATGGCAAGCGACGCTCGTCGTCGCTCACCCAAAACCACAACCTTCCGTTGTTGGCCGCGACGATTTTCAGGGTCGGATTCGGCTCGATGCGCAAGGCCTCGACGTCTCCAACGGGCCGCAGCCAGATCTCCTTGCGCTCATCGGGGCGAATGGTGACGACGTAGTTCGTATCGCTGGCGTTGAGCACGAACGTTTGCTCGGCATCGAGCATCAGCTTTTGGGCACGCACGAAGTACACCGACGAAACAACGTCCTGAACGGGCTGTTCGAGCGGGACACGCTTCTTCCGTCCCCACTTGTTCTTCGTGATCGCTTCCATGTGTTCATAATCATACCGCGTCTCATCATTCGTGACGTGCTTGCCCTCACTGCGGTGCTGTCGGTACCGGCGCGTGAACAACTCCCGACAATCCAGCCAGCTTTCCGCGGTGCTGTCCACCGGGAACAACCATTCCGCCAACCCGCTGGTCTTGGCCTTCGCAATCAGGTGATAGCAATCGTGGTCGTCCACCTTCTCGACGTCGGCCACCTCCAACGACGCCCGTCCCACCACGAACGGCCCCCAGAAGATCTGGTAGGTCAACTTTTCCCCGACCCGAAACGGCACGAGCGGGCCAATCCGGGCCGACGCCGCGCCCGACGACGCCAGAAGCAGCCCGAGAATTGCCATGGTTGTCTTCACCATCCTTAGCCGCTGCGGAGTATAGAAACGCGCTTCTCAGGTTACAACGAAAAAGCCTGTCGTCCGACCGCCATTGTGCGCCCGTCTCCCGACCGCGCACAACCGGGCGGTCACCTCCGGCAACACACCTCCAACTTGTTGCCCTCCGGGTCTTCGAAAAACACCGCGTAATAATCCGGCTCCTCGTACACTTCCGGCCCCTCGATGTTCTTCGCGCCGGCTTTCCGGGCGACTCCGGCGATGCGATCGACTTCCGCGCGGGTCTCCGCCCAGAACGCGATGCGCGTTCCGTTCGGCGTGTGGTCCGGATCGTGCGTGAACCCGAAGAATTCGGCCGGCCTGCCGTCCTTGCGCGGCGCTTCGTAGCTCACCCAATCCGTGATTTTCTGGTCGACCGTGAACCCCAGGGCATTCAGCACCGGCACATAAAACTTCTTCGCCCGCGCCACATCCTTTACCCGCAAATCAATGTGATCGAACAGGCGGGATTTCATGGCGCCACCTGATAGGCCGGCCTCTCGTTATTCACAAGATTCTTATCCTTACGCTTTGAAATCGATCACTTCCTTCTTCCATCCTTTCGGACAGAGTACGGTTTCGCCAGGGGTCGTGCGGGCGACAATCTGGCCGCGGCGAATGACGAGCAGGCGCGGGGCGATGCGACGGAGGGCGTCGCATTCGGTCTCGGCGTCCAGCAGCACGAGGTCGGCGGGGTTGCCCAGCGCAATGCCATAGTCTCTTGCCGTCGCGCCGAATGCTTTCGCGGGATTCTTGGTGATCATGTCCCAGACTAGCGGGAGTTCGCTGGCGCCGCTCATTTGGCCGTAGTGAATCCAGACAAACGCGACCTGGACCGGATCGCCGACGCCGAGCGGATACCACGGGTCCATGATCGAATCGTGGCCGATGCCGACGTTGACGCCGGCGGCCAGCAATTCCTTGACGCGCGTGTGTCCGCGCCGTTTCGGATACGTATCGAACCGGCCTTGCAGGACGGAGTTGTCGCATGGATTGGTGACAATGTGCAGGGCCGCGCGTTTGATGAGGCGGATGAGTTTGAACGCGTACGCGTTATCCACGCTGTGCATTGAGGTGGTGTGACTGGCGGTCACGCGACCGCGGAGACCCCGCCTGATCGTCTCGGCAGCGAGGACTTCGGTGAAACGCGAATTCGGGTCGTCGGTCTCGTCGATGTGCAGATCCAGCGGCTTGTGAAATCGTTGGGCGAGGTCGCAGGCAAATTCCACGTCCGCCACGCCGTCGTCGCGGGTCATCTCATGATGCGGGATGCCGCCGACGAGGTCGCAGCCGAGTTCCAGCGCGCGTTCCATGAGGGTTTCGCCGTTCGGGAACGCATAGATGCCGTCCTGCGGGAAGGCCACGAGCTGGACATCCACCAGCCCGGCAAAATCCTTCTTCACTTCCAGCAGGGCTTTGACGGCGGTAAGTTCGGGGTCGCAGACGTCCACATGACTGCGGATGCGCGTGACGCCATGGGCCAATTCCCATTTGACGGCGAGCGTGGCGCGGCGTTTCACGTCGTCGGCCGTGAGCGCCTTCTTGCGGTCGGTCCAAATCTCGATGCCTTCGATGAGTGTGCCGCTTTGGTTGAAGCGGGGCTGACCAACCGTCAGCACGGCGTCGAGGTGGACGTGGATATCGGTGAACGGTGGGGAGACGAGCTTGCCGGAGCAATCGATGACTTGCCGGCCACGGTGAGACGGGCCGCGCGCCCGTTTGCCTGTCGGTGCGATGGAGGCGACGACGCCGTTGTTGACGGCAATGTCGACGGGCTTGTCGTGGTCGCGCACGCGCGCATTGCGTAGGATCAGGTCCATGGAGCGCTTCCGCTGGAGCCATTGTAACCCGCGGTTTGCCGGGCGGAAGCCAATTTTAAAAAGCGTTGACGGTGGTGGGCGATGGTGTTATCACCGAAGCAAATGCAAGGAGGAGGCCGTCTGCAATTATGAAGAGTCTGGCAAGATTTTCTCTGTCGTTGGTCGAGGTGGCCTGTGCCGCGTTGTTGCTCAACGGCTGCGCGACGGGGCCGAAGCGACTCCAGCCTGTCAATGAGGAACAAAAGAGCGAATTCCTCAAGGGTATGGAGGTGGTGGAGAAGCCCGAGTTGGAGCCTGAGTGGGCCGACTTCGTGAAGGAGCACTATCCGAACTGGCGGCGGCACTACTGGGTAGATCGCGGTCAGTGGGGCAACCGTGGGTACATCGTTGGTCGTCCGTCCGCCGAGGCCGAGCCGGTCGTCGAAGCACAGATCACGCCGCTGCCACCAGCCGCGCCGGCGATCGTCGAATCCGAACCGCCCAAAGTCGAGACGCCCGAGAAACCGACCAGGTACGTGGTTAAGAGAGGCGATTCGCTGTGGAGGATTGCGGGAAAGGTCTACCACAATCCACTGAAATGGCCCCGGATCTATCGCGCCAACAAAGACAAGATCACAAATCCGAACAAGATTTACCCCAATCAGGTTCTGGTTATACCGCAGGATTAGGGCGGCGTAGGGGGCTGGGATTGCCAAGGGCGGGCATATGCAGTATGTTTCTTTCGCGTGAGCGAAGGACTCTCTAGCTAATCCATGGCGAGCGAGACACTGCATTTCGACAACGCGCGCCAAGCGCAAGCCCTGTACGCCAGCGAGGCCAAAAACCTTCGCCTCATCGAAGACCTGCTGAATCTTAAGGTCACCGCTCGCGACGGCTGGATCAGCATGGAGGGGGCGCCCGGCGACATTGAGCGGGCCAAATCGCTGTTTCATGAGCTTCAGCAGGCCCTCTCTCGCGGCACAACCATTCGCCGGCAAGAGTTCAGCCGCGCCGTTAGCGCCGTCTCACGCGGTGAGCCGTTGCGGATGCAGGAACTTCATGAGGGACGCGTTGATGTTTCCACGCGCAAGCGGCCCATTGTTCCGAAAACGCAGGGGCAGAAACGCTACCTCGAAGCGATCCGTCAACACGACATCGTCATCGGAATCGGTCCGGCGGGAACGGGCAAGACGTATCTGGCCATGGCCATGGCAGTCAACGCCTTGCGCAGCGACCGGGTCGGGCGCATCATTCTATGCCGGCCCGCAGTCGAGGCGGGTGAGGCCCTCGGGTTCCTGCCCGGCACGCTCGAGGAGAAAGTCAGTCCGTACCTCCGGCCGCTCTATGACGCGCTCTACGATATGATGGATCCCGACGAAATCCAGCGCAACATGGAGCGCGGGGTTATCGAGATCGCGCCACTGGCCTACATGCGTGGCCGCACGCTCAACAACGCGTTCGTCATTCTCGACGAAGCACAGAACGCCACCAGCGAGCAAATGCTGATGTTCCTGACGCGCATGGGATTTGATTCGAAGGTCGTCATCACGGGTGACATCACGCAGGTGGATCTGCCCGGCCACAAAACCTCGGGTTTGATCGAAGTGCAAGGCATTCTCAAGGAGATTCCGGGCTTGGAGATCATTTACTTTAACGAGCACGACGTCGTCCGCCACGAGCTTGTCCAAAAAATCATCACTGCGTACGCAAAATTCAAAGAGGAGCGCGAACGCCGCCGCCAGGAAGCCGCCGCCAACGGGAACGGCAAGCCACCCGCCGCATGACCGTCGAGGTTCGCAACCGCCGGTCCCGGAAACTAGCAGGTTTCCGGGTTGATACGCGTCTCCTCCAGGCGCTGGCCACCCAGGCTCTCGAACTTGCCGGCGCTTCTCCGAATTACAGCCTCAGCATCGTGTTGGCGGATGACCCGCAGATCGCCACTCTCAACGCTCGGTTCCATCACACTCAAGGCCCAACCGACATTCTGAGTTTCGACTACGGCGATGGTCAAGGTGAGCTGATCATCTCCTTAGACCGTGTCCGAGCCCAAGCCCGCCGCTTTCGCACGACGCCCGCACGCGAGCTGGCTCTCTATGTCAGCCATGGTGTCCTGCATCTCCACGGTTACGACGACGGCACAGTGCGCGCCCGTCGCCGCATGCGTGCTGCGGAATGCCGGATCATGAGGTCTTTGGCCTCCGGTATGCTGATACAAAACCTTGTACCCTAGTGCGTTGCGAATGCAGTTGTGCCACGCACCTGGCCATTATTAGCTTGACCTTTTTTGGGTAGTGCGGTCCAATCCCTGCTTTAGCCGGAACATTCACGTTCGATGTTCAAGATGAGAAGAGCGATAGCGTGTTCGATTATTGGTTTGTTTGGTCTCTCCGGCCTGACTCCCGCCCCTGCCCAACAAGTCAAGGTGATGCAGTACAACATCGAGGGCAACCTCGGCAGTCTGTCCGGCAACAGTAGCGCAAGCGCCAAGGCGATCGCTCGGATTGTGAATTACAATCAGCCGGATATCATCACGTTTAACGAATTGGCCCAGCAATCTCCCATCGCGAATACGGCAGCCGGGATGATCGATTGGGTAACCAATAACCTGACCTACTTCGGGAACAAGACCGGGGTAACCTTCTGGGTGGATATCGCCACCAACGGGGATGGAAGCGAGATCAACGGGTCCATCAGCCGTTACCCGATCTCCAACGCCAAGACCTACAGCGACGCCGGGGGCGGGTACGCCAATCTGCGCGGGATGGAGTCGTTTAAGGTCCAACTCAGCGGGACGAATGCACTGCAGATTTTCCACGTTCACCTCAAAGCCAGCAGCACCACAACTTCTTGTCCCAGGAAACAGGCCGAGGCCGCGACCGATGCCACCAACATGGTCAATTGGGCTAGCACCAACGTGTTTCCTTACGTCTTCACCGGCGACTGCAACGAGTCGGAGGATCCGCGTGACACGAGCGAATGTACGATTACGAGCACCTATCACCCGATTACCACCCTCAAGCAGGTCGGCCATTTGGTTGAGTACGAACCGACCACGCTCAGTGGCGATTGGGATACATGGAGCACGGGTGATCCCTCTCCCTACTCGAATATTCGCTTCGACCACGTCCTTCCGTCGACCAACCGCATCAGCACGACCTATAGCGCCACGGCCGCATGCATCGTGACCGGTTATGTATTCAGCACCATGGACTGGGCGGCGCACGGTCTGTACACCAACGCCAGTTCGCAGAATCTCGTCAATGACAGCCAGACGGCCTCCGACCACTATTGCGTCCAAGTGACTTATTGGTTTCCGACCAGTCTGACCAATTTCAATGTGACTCCGGCCACAACCTTCGCCAGCAGCGGGAATGTGGGAGGCCCATTCAGCCCGTCCAGTCAGCTCTACACCGTGACCAACAGCGACACCATTCCATTGTTTTGGAGTGTGACGAAGACTTCGAATTGGTTGACGGTCTCGCCGGTGGCGACGAACTTGGATATCGGCGCTCGCATTGCCACCAACGTCACCGCATCGATCAACCCCGCGGCCAACTCGCTGTCCGCTGGCGTGTATGTCGACACGATTAACTTCAGCAACACCGTTACGGGCGTCACCTTCACCCGCAGCGTTACTCTCACAGTGGGCTCAATCTCTCCCGCAGCGCTCTCGGTCGTGCCTGCAGCCGGTGTCAACCTCTCCGGAGAACAAGGTGGACCGTTCGCGCCGGGATCGCGGGTGTATTCGCTCACCAACACCGGCGGCAGCGCCTTGAGTTGGACGGCCGGCGTCAGCAATAACTGGCTCGGCGTTTCGGCGGCCGGCGGCTCGCTCGGTGCCGGTACCAGCACGAATGTCACGGTCAGCACGAACGCGAACATCAACGCATTGGTCGGGGGCCTGTACTCGAACCGCGTCAGCTTTGTCAACGCAACCAACGGGAACGGCACGACGAACTTCGTGTGGACGCTGCTGGTGCGCGACGGCATCAGCGACGATTGGCGGCAGCAATACTTTGGACACATCGAACCCGAGGCGTCCGACCAAAGCCGGGCGCAGGACGATCCGGACGGAGACGGCTGCGACAACCTATGCGAGTTCCAAGCCGGCACAGATCCGACCGACGCCGCTTCGTACTTCCATATCACTGCGGTCACTGCGCAGGGCAACAATGCCTTGCTGACCTGGGCCGCCGGACTAGGGCGGACTAACGTGGTACAAGCCAGCGCTGGCTTGCCGAGCGGTTCGTATTCGACCAACTTCAGCGACGTGAGCCCGTGGATCATTCTCCCGGCCGGCAGCGGACCCACCACGACCAACTACCTGCACGCCGGAGCAATGACGAATTCTCCCGCTCTTTACTACCGCATCCGACTGCAACAGTAGCGGCGTGCCCGTTGACGACACGGCGATGCCCGTTTACCATGACGCTTTCGTGGACGAGGCGCGGTAGGATCTGTGGAATATCTACCTTCGACTCCTCGCCAGGACTGAGCCAATTGTGAACGCGCGAACGGTGTGCCAGGAGCCGCTTCCTCGGTCGCGACCATGGATTATCATCCTTGCCGGCGCCGTGATTGTCGGCGCAGCGCTCGTGTCGTACAAGAATTCCTACCGCGTGCCCTTCCTGTTCGACGACGTCGAGTCAATTGTGGAAAATCCCACGATCCGTCATTTGTGGCCCATCGGGCCGGTCTTGTCGCCACCCCGAACCAGGGGATTCACCGTTGCGGGCCGGCCATTGGTGAATGTTTCGCTGGCTGTCAACTACGCGTTGGGCGGCACCGCGGGTTGGGGATATCACGTAGTCAATCTGACGATCCATATCCTCGCGGGTCTGACGCTGTTTGGAATCGTGAGGCGGACGTTGCACTGCCCGGTGTTGCGCGGACGATTTGCTGGTTCAGCCACCACATTGGCTTTGGCGACCGCAATCTTGTGGATGCTTCACCCGCTCCAAACCGAGGCGGTCACCTATGTTGTGCAACGGACGGAATCCCTGATGGGGTTGTTTTACCTGTTGACACTGTATTGTTTCCTTCGCGCGACGGAGTCCCCAAGTCCGCGACTCTGGTTGGCGTGTTCCGTAGTGGCGTGCGCGCTGGGCATGGCGACCAAGGAAGTGGCCGTAACCGCTCCTCTAATGGTCCTGTTGTATGACCGGACGTTTGTTGGCGGAGAATTTGCCGAGGCATGGAGACGGCGTCGGCGATTCTACGCTTGGCTGGGTTGCACCTGGTTGATTGTAGGCTGGTTGGCGTTGCGGACAAGCGGCCGGGGTGGCACGGCCGGCTTCGGCACTGAAATCCTTTGGTGGCAATACGCACTGACCCAGTGCTGGGCGATTAGCCGGTACCTTTGGCTATCGGTTTGGCCGCGGGGATTGGTTTTCGACTACGGGATTCTTTTGTACCGACACGCGGCCGAAGTCATGCCGCAGATCCTGCTGCTGGCCGGCCTGTTGACCGCCACCGCGGTCGCACTCGTATACCGTCCGCGCCTTGGGTTCTTGGGCGCTTGGTTCTTCGTGATTCTGGCGCCCAGTTCGAGCTTCTTCCCAGTGGCATCGCAAACGATCGCAGAACACCGCCTGTACCTGCCCCTGGCCGGCGTGGTCACGCTGGTCGTCATGGGCATCCACAAACTGCTGGGAAAATCCAGCATGGCGGTTTACGTCGCGCTCGCGGCAGCACTCGGGTTGCTGACGCTGCAGCGCAATCACGACTACCGGAGCAAATGGGCCATCTGGACCGACACGGTGACCAAATGCCCGAACAACGCGCGCGCCCAGAACAACCTGTGCGACGTTCTGACTACCTTGGGCCGCCCGACCGAAGCCGTCGCGCATTGCGAACAAGCTTTGCGGAGCGAGCCCGATTACGCCGAGGCGTACAACAATTTGGGCGTCGCCTTTGAGCAAATGGGCAAGCCACAAGAGGCAGCCAAATATTACGCGCAGGCGCTCCAACTCAAATCGGATTATCCTGAGGCGCACTACAATCTTGGTGTGGCACTGATTGAACTGGGAGATTTGAAAGAGGCGGTCGGACATTTCCGTCAGGCGCTGCGGCCCAAGCCTGAGGACGTCGATACGCACTACAATCTGGGTGTGGCTCTGCTCGGACTGGGACGGGCTTCGGAAGCCGCTACCCATTTTGAGAAGGTATTGTTGCAAAAGCCCCATGACGCCGATGCGCACTACAGCCTGGCACTCGCACTTGTCCAACAGAGAAAACTCGTCGAGGCGACGGAACATTTCGAGCAGACGCTGGAGATCAGACCCGATTTCGCCGATGCCCACAATAATCTGGGGGTGGCACTGCTTCGACAGGGCAAACCGGCCGAAGCGATTGGACATTTCGAACAAGCCATCCACCTCAGCCCGAATAACGCAGAGGCATACAATAACCTCGGGGCGGCCTTGGAGAAGACAGGCAGGATTCGCGAGGCCATTCAATCCTACGAGCAAGCGTTACGGGTCAAGCCCGATGATGCCGCCGCCCAAAGCAATCTGGCTCGGGCCCGGGCTGCTCGGTAACTGACCGGGCTTGCGGCATGGAACCACGACGTGGATGCGGTCGCAGTTCTTGCCAACCCAGACTCGTGAATGATTGCTGCGGACAGCGGCGAGCCGCTGCCTGCACCGCGCCGCATTTGGGCTGCGAGGCAACATTCCAATTGACTTTCATGGGGCATTGCTGTTAAGTAAAAGCGGTGCAGCTAACGTTCGTGTGCAATTCTTCGATGCGCGGGGCCGCGACCTATTTGTTTATCGCTTTCCTCGGTCTTTCCGGGGTGCCCACCGTCCGTGCGCAGCAGATACGAGTCATGCAGTGGAACGTGCATGGCACGATCGGGGACATCGCGAGCAACACCACGGACGCAGCCAAGGCGCTCGCCCGCATCGTCAATTACAATCAGCCTGACATCTTGCTGTTCAACGAGTTGAACGACTCGGACCGGCCGCATGTCACGGCAGCCGTGATTGACTGGGTCACCAACAACGTCTCGTATCTCGGCTCGGTGCCCAGTTCGATCTTGGGCGCGCCGTCGAACGCGACGTTTTGGGTGGCGATGTCGTCGCGGACGGATGGTTACGAGCGCGACGGCATAGTCAGCCGATATCCGGTATCCAATGAGGCCGCCTACAACATCGGCCCGCGCGGACTGCACACGCTCCGCGTTCAGCTCGACGGCACGAACGTATTGCAGGTTTTCCAAGCGCATCTCAGGTGCTGCGCTGATGGGTGCCCCGACAGCTCTTCATGCGACTGCACCAACCGCCAAATCGAAGCCATGGAAGACGCGGGCTCGATCAGTTCATTGATGTCCAGCAGCTCGCTGCCCTACATATTTGGCGGCGACTGGAACGAGGATGAAGTCACCGGGGATTCGCACGAGTGCACGATCACCAGCTATTATGATCCAATCACGACGATAAAAGAGGTGGGCCACCTTGTGGAGTTCATGCCAACCACTCTCAGTGGCAACTGGAGAACCTGGAGTACGGCAGGCACTTCGCCATCCATCCGATTTGATTATATTTTTGCGGCGACCAACCGTCTCACGCCGGCCTCGGGATACGTGTTCAGTTCGAAGGACTGGGCCAGCCACGGCTTGTACACGAACGTCAGCCCCCAAAACCTCGTTGGTGACAGCGGTGCGGCCTCCGACCATTACTGCGTGTTTGTCGATTACGTGTTCCCGACGACCAATGCCGCCCTGTCGGTTTCGCCCGGCAACGGCTTGTTGAGCAGTGGTGTCGCCGGCGGACCCTTCAGCCCGTCCAACCAGCTTTACACCCTGAGCAACGTCGGCGGTTCGGCGTTGAGTTGGACAGCCAGCAAGGGGGTGAGTTGGCTGGACCTCTCCGCCACCAGCGGATCACTGGATCCCGGCTCGAACACGACGGTCTTGGTGTCGTTGAACGGGAATGCCACCAATCTGGCTGAGGGGAGCTATTCCGACACGGTTTCGTTCAGCAACACAACCAGCGGCGTTGGCAACTCGACCCGCTCGGTCAACCTGACGGTCAATTCCAGCAACTTTGGATTCTTTGACGATTTCGCCATGTTTGCCCCGACCAATCTGGTCGGGCAAAGCAACTGGGTGCAGGTGAGCATCGCGTCCAGTTTACCGCTAAAGATTACGAATGGACAGGTGGGGATCCCAGCCAAACAAGCGCCGTTCAACAATCAGGACGCGTACAAGAACTTTGACCAGACTTCGGGCACCACGTATTACGGTTTGAACCTGACCGTCACGAATGCGCCGTCCATCGGCGTCGGGACAAACATCACGTATTTTGTCGGGATGTACACTGCCACCAACGCCGCCGGGTCTGACGTTTACCGCATGGCCGCTGCGGATATGAGCGGCGGCAAATACTCGCTGGGTTTTCGGATCACGGGCAACACCCCGTACTCGTGGGGCACGCAGACGCTCGACTACAACACTCCGGTCAAGGTGATTGCCGCGGCGCCCGCAGGCGGCACGGTCGCCTATGTCTATGTCAATCCAACCAGCAGCGATGAGGGATCGCAAACGGGTTATCTGACCAACAACGTGAGCGGATCGCCTCCGTCGTCCGTGGGTTCGTTTGTGATCTCACAGAACGCCAGCAGCGCCACCACGAACGACGGTCTGACCATCGCCAAGGCCTGCGTGGGGAACAACTTCGCCTCCGTGTACAATTTCCTCAATCCACCGCCGCCGGTGGCCAATTTCAGCGCCACTCCGACTGATGGCACCGAACCGTTGATGGTGACGTTTACCGACACGTCAACGGGTTCCATCACCAATCGGTTCTGGAATTTCGGTGACACCGGCACGACCAACGTCACGACCAATAGCGTGGTGCACACCTACTCCGCGGGCACGTACGACGTCACCCTTATCGTGAGTGGATCGGGCGGCTCGGATACCGACAGCCAGCCGGGTTATATCGTTGCTCTGACGGAGTTTGAGGCCTGGCAAATCCATTATTTCACCGACGTCAACAACCCGCTGGCGGCGCCGGACGCCGATCCGGATGGCGACGGCATGAACAACTCGCAGGAATTCCAAGCCGGTACCGACCCCACCAATGCCGCCTCGTATTTCCATATCACTTCGGTAACGGTGCAGGGCAACAGCTTGGTCTTGGCGTGGGCGACGGGGTTGGGGAGGACCAACATCGTACAAGCGAGTGCCGGCCTGCCCGGCGGCTCGTATTCGACTAACTTTACCAACGTCAGCTCGCCGATCATTCTTCCACCGGGCAGCGGAGCCACGGCGACCAACTTCTCCGATTTCGGAGCCGCGACCAATTCGCCCGCTCGATACTACCGGATTCGTCTCCAACCTTAGAGCCGGTAATCCGTCGGCTTCAGAACTGTAGCGGCGACCTGTGACCGCCGGCTCTGCAACCAGCTGCCTCCCGCGGCGCTCATACTTGACTCCCGGAGTGGGCCGACGGATTAGGGCGGCCCCGCGCCGCTCCAGCAAGGTGATACACCATCTCCCCAGGCCGTGCGCGTTTGACAGCCCGGTCATGGGCGGCTACGATGGCGTGCGCATGAGCGAAAAGTGGAAGGCCATTCGGAACTCATTTGTCGCAGGCCTGTTGGTCGTGATGCCCTTGGCCGCCTCGATTTTGATCCTGCTTTCATTGTTCACCTGGGTCACCGATTTCATGCTGCCCGAATCGCTCCGAAAGCAGATGTTGACTCCCCTGTATCGCATCGTCGCGCTGGTGGCGTTCCTGGTTTTCACTACGGTGGTGGGTTGGGTGACGCGCTTGGTGGTGGGCCGACGGATGATTGCCCTGGGAGAGGCGATCATTGCCCGCGTGCCACTGCTGAACAAGACGTACATATTCATCAAGGAGATTAGCCACACGCTGTTTTCGGGGCGCAAAACCATGTTCCAACGCGTGGTGCTGGTGGAGTATCCCCGGGCGGGTGTTTACACGATCGGTTTCGTGACCAGCGAGGCGGTGGGGGAGACCCAAGTGAAGACCCCCGGCCAGGTCATCAACGTGTTTTTTCCCACCACGCCGAATCCCACCAGCGGATGGTTGGCGCTGGTGCCGCGCAGTCAGGTGATCGATCTCGACATGAGTGTGGCCGACGGGATGCGGTTGATCGTATCCGGCGGCGCGATCGTTCCGCCGTTTACGCCCAAGACCCTGCCGCCGGCCGATTCCCGGTAGCGCACATGGACACGGAACGTGTCGAGGCGATCGTCTTGCGGAAACAGTCCGTCACCGAATCCAGCCTGATTGTCACCTGGTTTACCCGCGAGGTCGGCAAGCTGAAAACGTTGGCCAAGGGCGCACGCCGGCCCAAAGGTCCGTTCCAAGGGAAAATCGACCTCTTTTATCGCGATGAAATCGTCTTTCTGCGCAGCCGAAGGAGCGACCTCCATTTGCTCCACGATTGTTTCCTGGAAGACCCGCACAAAGAATTGCGTGATTCCGTGGGAGCCCTGACGGCCGCCTCGTATGTCGGCGAGTTGGTTGACCTGGCTACCGAGTGGGAGGACCCGAACCCGAAGTTGTTCGACGTCTTGGCGGCAACGCTTGATGCACTGGGAATTCAGCGGGGGAGAACCGCCGCCATCATCTGGTTCGAGCTCCAGCTACTCGCCGCGGCTGGCTGGGCGCCCCAGTGGGAGCCGCGCACCGCCGTCACCAGAGTTCTGGAGTCTCTGTCGGCCACCGGCCTCGAAGGCGCCCGTCGCGTTCGGCTCAGCGAAAGTCAGATCGCCGATGCCCGTGGCGTGGTTTGGCAGCTGCTCGACTCGCAACTCGGCCGAGCGCCGCGTTCCCGCACCCTCCTGACAAAAACCGTGCTGCAGTGACCTGCCGCCGCGAATCGCGTTCGCGGTTTCGGTCGGGGCCGGCCGCGCGGTTCGCGCCCGTTACCCCTTGCGCGGCGGTGGGCAAATGCCATTGGGAGAACTACGGGCGAACTCAATGAATTCCCTGGCCTCGGCGGTCACAAACGAGCCGTCTTCGGATGCGCGCTTGACAGCTTCGGAGCCGTTCAGGCCGGAGAGATAAAACAGTTTGAACAGCTTCTTCAGTTCCGCGACCGATGCTACGGGAATTTTGGCGCGGCGCAGGCCCACGAGGTTCAGCGCATGGATCTCGTTGCGCTCCGCCGCCAGGGTGAACGGCGGCACGTCCATCGACACGCGCGCGTTGCCTGAGAACATGGCCAGCCTCCCGATGTGCGTGAATTGGTGGATGACGACTCCGCCGGAGATGAACGCGTTGTTGCCGACGTGGGCGTGGCCGGCCACCAGGGCGCAGTTGCAGATGATGACGTGGTTGCCGATGACGCAGTTGTGTCCCACGTGCGACAATCCCATGAGATAACAATCGTCTCCGATCACGGTGGCGCTCTCGGGGTCGGTGCCGCGGTGCACCGTGCAATACTCGCGAAAGACGTTGCGATGGCCGATGCGCAGGTAGCTGCGGCAGGAGCGGTCGAACTTCAAATCCTGCGGCTCGTGTCCGATCACCGCGCCCATGTGGATTTCGTTGTCGCGACCGATTTCCGTGTGGCCGGTGATGTAGGCATTGGCCCAGACCCGTGTTCCCGCGCCGATCTTCACGTGGTCTTCGACGATGGCGTTCGGTCCGACCGCAACAGTCGAATCAAGCTCCGCCTTCGGGCTGACGATCGCTGTCGGATGAATGGGCATGGCGGGGGCGAGTATAGGCAATCAGCGGCTGATTCGCAAAACAAGAAGAGGCCGGGCGGTCCCGGCCTCTCAGGTCAGAAAACCCAGCGCATTTAGAATGCGGCGTTGATGATCGGAACGACGCTCCAATTCTCCTTGCTCTTGATTTCGTTCCACAGACCGATCTGGATCCCCGTCATGTCATCGGCAAAATTCGCCACCCCGATTTGCAGGCCGTGGATGTTGCCGGATCGGTTCACGATTCCGACCTGCAAGCCGGACATGCCCGCATCCGCACCGCTGTAGATCCCGCTCAATTGCAGGCCACGGGCCTCGCCGTGCACGGTATTGAGCAAGCCGAACGCGACGCCGCTGAACCGATCCTTCGTCTCGTGCATCAGGCCGACGTCCACGCCCGACATGTTCTGGTTCTCGCCGTAGATGTTCAATCGCAATCCGCGAATGGACTGATCTTGTGGCACCAACTGGATCGTCGGTACGAGCGCCAATTGCAGTGGTGCGACCGGCTCCGACGCCGAAGCTGGACTGGCCGGTGTGGCTGGCGCTGTGCCGGTGTTGCCCACCTGCCCCTTGTCAGCGTAGGACGCACTGGCGAGTGAGATCACCACGGTTGTGACCACTCCAAGAATCCGAAACCTCCTCATAACGTATCCTCCCTTTGCTTATGGTTTGCCTGCACGACCTCCCCACTACTTCGCGTGAAGACAACGCCAATAACTCTCCCAACGCGTCGACTCTGTCAAGCCCAGACATCTCGAGCGCCAGCAGTTCCACGGTGTCTGCCGTTGACCTCCGACGCCGGCAGTGCTTACAATCCGCCCGGGCCAAAGACCGTCAGTCGATGAGACCAAAGCGCAAGCTCTGGCTGGTTGTTGCCGCGATCATCGCCGCCCTGCTGTTCTGGGTTGGCCTCGACCTGTTCGGCCCGCGCCGCGCGGATATTCGCCGGTTTGACCCGAACGAAGTGGCACACCTAGACTCCGTGATGTGGCGTTCCTACTACGAGCGGAACCCGCGTGAACTATTCTTCCAACTCGCCGAGTTGATGCGTCGCCAATTCCATTTCCCGCTGCTCCGGTCCAATGAAGTCGCCGCCTACGCCGCGAAAGCCGCTTTCATCTTCAAAGACGGTCACAACCGCGCCGAGTACGAACAGGCTCTGCCTGAGTTGGTGAAGTACTTCCAGGCGATCCGCGACATCAGCGCCGAGCCGTTCGACGTGCCGCGCGCGGCAAAGTTGGAATTGGAGTGGTGGATTGTACACCGCGAACGGGAGAACCACGCCGATGGCGATCTGCCGCGGGCGCTGGCTGAAGCCGCTGCGGAGCTTTATCAGGTGCCGCCCGACAAGCTGATGGAATACGGGCGCTACCGGGCGGAGGCGATGAAGATTCGCGACGCAAAAGCCGCCGCGGGCGGCCTCACCGAGGACGACTGGCGCCACATTGAGACCGACCTCCAATCCTCGTGGCAATCACTATGGAAAGCGATTCAGCCGTAATCACTTCCCGTCTCGTGCGGGCGAAAGGCTTCGCCTCGCCGCCCCGGGAAGGATAGCGCGGAAGTCGCCTTGACTTCGTGGTTTCGGAAGAGCTATAAGGACGTTAGTCGACCCCGTTTGGGGCTGTATCCATACAGCCTTGTGAGAGTGTAGTTCAGGCGAGAAGCGCGGGCACAAAAAGGACCGTATGCGAGTGAGTTCGCTCTTTCGGCATTTCGTGCGAATCTTGGTTTGCGTCACCTGTTTGTCGATCGGCCTTGCCATCTCGCAGTCCTGTACGGCAACAGTGTTCACCGACAGCGTATTCTTGTCGCCTGATTTATATCCGCCGCCGGGCATTCAGCATGGCTTCGAAATCCAAGCCTGGACGCAGCCGAGCGGTGGCGGCGACGGTGGATTTGTCTGGGCGAGCGTCGACGACAACCTCACTTTGAGCCCGTATGCGTATACCGCTGGGATCGGCGAGCGCTGGTTCAGTGTCGGTTATGGGGCGGTCTTCGACCACGCCGCTCTCTCGACTGCAACGCCGTTCGCGAATAATCTCACGGCACCGTTCACACCCGGCCAGATGCAGTTGTCTGTTGGGCAGGATTTCTATCTCGCATTCTGGCTCGACTCGTCGCCGTCGCCCTACACGTATGGATGGGCGCATTTGAAACTCACGAGCCCCACATCGTTGACGTTACTGGGCAGCGCGATTGAGAACTCGGGGTCGGGGATCGTTGTGGGAACCACGACCGTTGTTCCCGAGCCATCCAGCTTTTGCCTCACCGCACTGGCATTGACGCTGGTGTTTCCATTCTGGCGTCGGCGCTAGTATCCGCGCATCTCCGGGTCGAACGTGCTCGGGCTCAATCCTTCATCCTTCCGAGTATCGCGCCGTGAGGAAACAACCGATCGCCGCGAGGCTTGAAATCGTAGCGATTAGAATGGCCCATCGATCGGCAGGTGGCAGATTCGCCCACCAAAGTTGTCCCTTGGCGATCAATACTCCCAGTTCCCCATAGTTCATCTCGATGTCCCGGGAGAACCGCTTGGTGTCCTCGGCGGGTAGGGTGCTGTCTTGCCACGCGCCTGCCGCCGCGGAACTTCCCTGCCGACCCGACTGCCTTCTCGAACGAACCTGTCCGCTCCAATCAATGAGGATGGCGCCGCCCATGCCGAGAAGCAACACGACCACGCCGAGCCGGTTGAGCGTCACCCGTCGCCTGGCCCATGGGCCAGGAATCGCGTCGTTGTCGTTCACAGCCTGAATGTCTTCAAGCAACCATACGCCCCCGGCTGGCTGCAGCCAATGGAGGCCACCTGTTCTAGCAACGCGAGCGAGGCGCCCACGCAACTAATACTGGGGCACGTTCGGGTCGATGCGTTCGGCCCAGGCATTGATTCCCCCGGCGACGTTCTTGAGCTTCGGATAGCCTTGTTGACGGAGGAATTTCAGGGCGCGCATCGAGCGGCTGCCCATCTTGCAGTGGAGGACGATCAGTTTGTCCTTTGGCAGTTCCTTAAACCGTTGCGGCAGGTCGGGCAGCGGCAATTTGACCGAGCCCTCAATCACGCTAATCTGGAATTCGTCGGGATTGCGAACATCGACGAGGACAAAATCTTCCTTGCGATCGCGCATTTGTTTGAGTTGTTCGACGCTGATGTCGTCGGGACCGAGTCCGTTGTCTTTCCGTTCCACTATCGAGTCTCCTGATGTGCCGGCTTCTTCGCCGCGGCCGATGCCGCAGAACTGGTTATAGTCGATCAGCTTGGTAATCGTCGGGTGCTTGCCGCAGACGGGGCAATTCGGGTCCCGGGGAATCTTGTATTCGCGGAAGCTCATATCCATCGAATCGAACCGCAGCAACCGGCCCATGAGCGGTTTGCCCTTGCCGATGATGAGTTTGACGGCTTCGTTCGCCTGGATGTTGCCGATGATCCCGCAGATGACGCCCAGCACGCCGCCTTCGGCGCAACTCGGAACCAGCCCGGGCGGCGGCGGCTCGGGATACCAGCAACGATAACACGGCCCACCCAGATGCGGCGCGAACACGCTGGCCATGCCTTCCCAACGGAAGATCGAGCCGTACACGTTCGGTTTCTTCAGCATGACACAGGCATCGTTGACCAGATAACGCGTCGGGAAATTATCCGTACCGTCGATCACCACGTCGTAATTCTTGAGAATGTCGAGCGCGTTCTCGCTGCTCAACTTGACGGGGTAGGGGATGAAATTCAGGTTCGGATTGATCGCCTTGAGTTTTTCCTCGGCGCTCTTGAGCTTGTGTTTGCCCACGTCGCTGGTGAAATGGATGATCTGGCGCTGGAGGTTGCTGAAGTCGACCGTGTCGAAATCGACCATGCCAATGGTGCCGACGCCGGCGGCGGTGAGATACAGCGCCAGCGGAGAACCAAGTCCGCCCGAGCCGATCAGCAACACCTTGGCCGCCTTGAGCCGTTCCTGCCCTTCCACGCCGACTTCGGGCAGGATGAGGTGGCGCGAGTAGCGTTTGATTTCTTCATTGGTGAGTTTGGCGCGGTCTTTGATGATGGGATCCAGGCGTTGCAGGTTCCCGCCGGCAATCGACGGCACGATGGCGATCTCATCGCCGTCATTGACGGCCGCCTGGTCGCCTTTGGCGCGAATGTCCGTGTCGTTGAGGTACACGCGCACGAAGTTGCGCAGCTTGCCGTCGTCAGCGTAGAGATGCGGACGCAATTCGGAATGCTGCCGTGTCAGGTTATCGAGAACCTCGCTGATCGTCGTGCCTGTAACCTGGACGTTCGCCTGATTGTCGGCAAACCGCCGCAACGCAGTTGGTATGGTGACTGTGATTGCCATGATCTGTTTCCGAATCGCCCGGAGGAGCGCTTGCAGCCGCGACTGGTCGCGACTGGAATTCGTTCCCACGAGAATCGACCCGACCGCTAGTGTAGCGGATTACCCCGAAATTTCAACTGGCTCTTGACCGAAGGCGCGGCGGTCATCGCGCAGCCGCCAGCAGTTGGATTCGACCGCTTTGCCCTTCACGACGGATACAATGAGGTAATCCAGGTTCGGCCACGCGTTGTCGATATCGAACTGCGAAGGGCGTGCCGGCACATCCGGGTGCGAATGGTAAATGCCCAGCACGTCGAGCCGGCGTTTGTCCGCGTCACGCTCGATTTTCACGTAGACGAGCGGGTCGATGAGATAGCGGTTCCGGGCGCTTTCCCCACCGGTGCTGGGCTGGCCCGTACGCTGGTTATCCACTGACACCGTCTCCGTTACGACACCCTTCTTGCCGAGCAACACGCCACAGGCTTCGTTCGGGTAACCAGCTTCCAGGTGATTCTGAATCTGAGTGAGCAGTTGGCGCGAGATCTTCATGCGACAACTCCAGCGTAAAAGGGACGTCTCGCCCCGACCGGTCGCGGCGAGGGCGCTGCTCCCACGAAAGTCTTAAAAGGTGCCTGTGGTTTCACTTCGCGTCCCAGAAGTTCTCGCTTTGGTACCGCCCGCCGCCGTCGGGGCAGATGGCAACGATGGTACCGCGTTCGATCATCGCCGCCAGTGCGAGCGCGGCGCAAATCGCGGCACCGGCGCTGACGCCCACATACAGGCCTTCTTCCTTGGTCAGGCGTCGGGCCATGTCCTGGGCGGCTTCCGTCGAGATGCCGATGATCTGGTCGGGGAATCGCGGATCGTACAGGGCGGGAACGTGCGAGGCCGTCTCCATGTGCTTGAGTCCCTCGAGTCCATGGAATGGTCCTTCCGGTTGCACGGCGACGAGTTTGATATCGCGGTTGAACTCGCGCAAGCGTCGGCCCGTGCCCATCATCGTGCCGCTCGTGCCCATGCCGGCGATGAAGTGCGTGATCTTCCCGTCCGTCTGTTTGACGATCTCCGGCCCGGTGGTTTCATAGTGGGCCCGTGGATTCTCGGGATTGCCGTACTGATCGGGATAGAAATAGAGATCGGGCCGTTCCGCGTACAACCGCTGCGCCGCGAAGAAGGCGCCATCGCTGCCTTCGGCGGGATCCGTGAGCGTGAGTTCGGCGCCGTAGGCCGCGAGGAGTTTCTTGCGTTCGGCGCTGGCATTGGCGGGCATGAGGAGCTTCACGCGATAGCCGCGCCGCGCCCCAATCATCGCATACGCGATCCCGGTGTTGCCGCTGGTGGCGTCGAGGATGGTCTTGTCACGCGTCAGTTGGCCTGATACTTCCGCGGCGCGGATCATCCGATAAGCCGGACGGTCCTTGACCGAGCCGCCGGGGTTGAACCACTCGGCCTTGACCAAGATCTGGGCGTGCGGAAACTCCTGGCCGATGTGCTGCAGGGGAATCGACGGTGTGTTGCCGATCGTACGCAAGAGTACGTCCGCATCGGCCGAGGGCAGGAGCGAAGGTTCGCCCATCGTCAGACCGGCTTGTCACCTTTCACAATCGGCGCATTGACCAGATTGCCCCACTCGGTCCACGAGCCGTCGTAATTCTTCACACTGGGGTAACCCAGCAGGTACTTCAGCACGAACCAGGTGTGCGCCGAACGCTCCCCAATGCGGCAGTAAGCAATGGTGTGGTCGTAAGGGGTCACGCCCCGGCTGCGGTACAACTCGAGAAGCGCATCATGGCTCTTGAAGGTGCCATCTTCGTTGACGGCGAGCGCCCACGGGACATTGTGTGCGGTGGGAACGTGGCCACCGCGCTGCGCCGTCTCCGTCATGCCGGGCGGCGCGATGACTTTGCCGGTGTATTCGTCGGGGGAACGAACGTCCACCAGGTGGAACTTGGTTTCCTTGATCGCCTGCAACACGTCGTCGCGGAATGCGCGAATGGAATGATCGGGGACCCGCGCGGTGTAATTGGCAGCCGGGTGTCTGGGCACGTCCGTGGTCACCTGTCGGTTCTGCGCGAGCCAGAGTTTGCGGCCGCCGTTCATGATGCGCGCGTCCCTGTGGCCGTAGAGTTTCATCTGCCAGAACGCGTAGCACGCAAACCAGTTGTTGTTATCGCCGTAGAGTACGACCGTCGTGTCATTGGCAATCCCCGAGGCGCTCATCAGTGCCTCGAACGCTTCCTTGGTGAGAATGTCCCGGCGCACGCCGTCGCAAAGTTGGCTTTGCCAGTTCCAAGCAACCGCGCCGGCGATATGACCCTGCTCGTAGGCGCTGGTGTCGACGTCCACCTCCACCAAGCGGATCTTCTCGTCGGCTTTGTGCTGTTCGACCCAGTCTATCGATACGAGAACCTGCGGTTGTGCGTAAGCTGCATCCATCGTCGCCTCCTGCTTTAGTTCGGCGCTTCTGATTCTCTTGGCCAGCCGAAGGTCAGTATAGCAAGGCCACCGGAACGCGCAACTCTCGACTCGTCCTGAAGTTGGGTCGATGACTCAAGAAATCTGGTGGAGATGACGGGATTTGAACGCGCCTGCGGCGCGCAAGCCCGTCATGCACGGGCGCAGCCCTGCCCGCCCGAGGCGGGCCGTGACCGCGGGTACAGCGAATTGAGCCATTCTCTGCCTTGGCCTGACTTCAGGAACTCTTCACGAGCGCGGGCGGTCGCGTAGCCGGGGAATTGCTCTGAATGAATCAATTGAAATTGGCCGAGAATTTGGCCCGCTGTGGACTCGCTGGTTCGATGCTCGCCCAAGCGCCGCGGAAGATTGTTCGTGATGCCGACATAGCGCTTTCCGCTGACTGTTCCTTCGAGAAAATACACAGAGATCATAAAATCTGGTGGAGATGACGGGATTTGAACCCGTGACCTCCTCGTTGCGAACGAGGCGCTCTCCCAACTGAGCTACATCCCCAACCGACGTGCCGCGGCACCATTCCAGAAAAACCACATCGAGTCAAGCGCCCATGGTTGGTGGGGCCATCGGCCCACCGCCAGCCGATGGCATAAGCCCTGCTAAACAGGCTGGGTATGAAACGCAACGCGGCCAAAGCCGAGCGCAAAGAGCCCCCGACACTTGGGGAATTGATATCCACAGTCAACCAACTGACCCGCGACGAACAGCTGGGTGCGTATATCGTCGCCGACCTGATCAATTCGCGTAAGGTACGTCTGGAAGGCGAGTTCGAAGGCCGCCGCGTCGTCATCCATTAGCTCGGAGCGGACTGGTCGCGCACTGAACGCGCGCGTTTGACTCCTTAAAAAAATCTGCCCTTTTTGGCTCATTTTTGCCACACTCGCGCAAAAATGAGCGCTCTTTTTCGTCACCGCCACAAAGCTGTCATTGGTGTGGTTCATCTTCGGCCTCTTCCCGGCTCGCCCCGATGGAGCGGCGACCTCGAATCCGTCATCGACCGCGCCGTCGCCGACGCGCTGGCGTACGCACGCGGCGGCGTGGATGCCGTAATCGTCGAGAATTTCGGAGACGCGCCCTTCACCAAGGCCCGCGTTGGCCCCGAAACCGTCGCGGCGATGACGGCTGCGGGCTTGGCTGTACGCGCGGCGATCAAAGTTCCCATCGGATTCAACGTTCTGCGGAATGACGCGCGTTCGGCACTGGCGCTCTGCGCTGCTTGCGGCGGCGACTTCGTACGCGTGAATGTCCACACCGGGGCGATGCTCACCGACCAGGGCATCATCGAAGGCGACGCGTACCACACCATTCGCTACCGGCAGCGCGTGTGTCCCAATGCGCTCCTGTTTGCCGACGTTCATGTCAAACACGCCGTGCCGCTCGGCAACCTGCCAATCGAGATTTCGGCGCGCGACACGCTCGAACGCGGTCTTGCCGATGCGCTCATCGTTTCCGGCACGGGCACGGGTGTGGCGGCGGACATCGACGATGTCGAACGGATACGACGGGCGTGCCCCAACGCGAAGATTCTGCTCGGCAGCGGCGTGACAACCGAAAATGCCCCGGAGTTCCTGCGGTTTGCCGATGGCGTCATCGTCGGCACGTCGCTGAAAGTCGGCGGCAAACTCGACAATCCCGTCGATCCCAAGCGCGTCGCCGCGTTGGCTCGAATCGTACATGCCCGATGATGCCCGCGGCCCGCGCCGGCATCCAGACGCCATGCTACAACGTTGGCTTCTCGGTCTCGGCGCGGAGGCGTTGCTCGAAGAGATAGCGGTTCAGCGCGTTCAAATAGGCGAGGGCACTGGCTTCGATGATGTCCGTACTCGAGCCCTTGCCGGTCACGACCCTGCCGACGGTCGCGCCACCAACCGGCGAGACGCCCGCGCCACTATCGAACGCAACGCGAACGGTGACCTCGCCGATGGCGTCCTTCCCGTGCGTCACGCTATTCACGCTGTAATCGGCGAGGCTGCCTTTGATGCCAGTGATCCGGTCGACCGTCTTGAGCATCGCGTCAATCGGCCCGTCGCCGGTGCCTGCATCGGCAATGGGCTCGTTTTTGCCCTGGCGGATGAGGCGAACCGATGCCGTCGGGATGCCGCCCGTCATGACGCTGAGATAATCGAGTTTCCAGACCTGCGGTACTTCGGTGAACTGGCCTTCGACGATGGCTTGGACGTCCTCGTCGTACACGTTCTTCTTCTTGTCGGCGAGCAACTTGATCTGGTCGGTGACCCGGCGTACCTCCTCCTCGCTGAGCTTGTAGCCCATCTCTTCGAGCTTCTTGCCGACGGCATGGTGGCCCATGTGTTTGCCCCAGGTGAGTTCGCTGGAGCGCCCCACGTCCTCGGCCCGCATGATTTCGTACGTTGCCCGATAGGCGATGACGCCGTGCTGGTGGATGCCGGCTTCGTGGGCGAAGGCATTGTCACCGACGATGGCCTTGTTGCGTTGCACGACCATGCCCGTCATGTGCGAAACGAGTCGGCTGCTGCGGTAGATTTGCGTGCTATCGACGTTGGTATAGTAGCCGCCGAAGGCGTCCTTGCGCGTCTTGAGCGCCATGACGATTTCTTCCAGGGACGCGTTGCCGGCGCGTTCGCCGATGCCGTTGATCGTGCATTCGACCTGACGCGCACCGTTCTGGATGGCCGCGAGCGAGTTGGCCACGGCCAAGCCGAGGTCGTTGTGGCAGTGCACGCTGATGACGGCGTCCTTGATGTTCGGGACGTGGTCGAAGAGATACTTGATGAGCGCGCCAAACTGGTGCGGCGCGGCGTACCCCACGGTGTCGGGAATGTTGATTGTCTTGGCGCCGGCTTCGATGGCGGCGTGTGTCACGTCTGCCAGGAACTCCGGCTCGGTGCGCGACGCGTCCTCGGGCGAAAACTCCACGTCCTTGCAGTAACCGAGTGCGCGTTTCACGCCTTCGACGCTGCGCTTGAGGATTTCGTCCTGCGCCATCTTGAGTTTGAACTCGCGATGGATGGCGCTGGTGGCAAGGAACACGTGGATCCGGGCACGATCGCCGGCGGGTTTCACCGCCTCGGCGGCGCGGTCGATGTCGTTGTCAACACACCGGGCCAGGCCGGCGATGCGCGGACCTTCGATTTCGCTGGCGATGGACTTCACCGCCTCGAAATCGCCGTCGCTGGCAATGGGAAAGCCCGCCTCGATGATGTCCACCTTCAGCCTGGCGAGTTGCCGGGCGACCTCGAGTTTCTCGCGCATGTTCATCGACGCGCCGGGACATTGCTCGCCGTCGCGTAGCGTCGTGTCGAAGATCAATATTTGCTCGCTCATTTGGTTCTCCTCCGCATTTTACCACCGGCACACGTCAGGGAAATAAAAAACCCACCCCGACGTTCGCGTCGGGGTGGGTTTCGATTTCTTGGTGCAGACCTTAACCCGCCGTCTCCGACGCGAGCCGGAGCGCCAGCAAAGCCAGCAGCAGGCTAAGGCTACGATTCATTATCGTTATACTTGTAGCAGGTCGCAGGCCGTTCGTCAATACCCGGAGAGCGCCACCGCATTTTCACATCCCAGGGCGGCCCGGCGGTACGGGTAGCGACCACCGGGCCGTGCAGGCAAATCGTGATGCCGCGCGGTCCGCAGCCGCGTCGTCGGATCAGGCCCGGCGGCCGGCGACGCCTTTGGTGCCTTTGGCGATGGCTTTGGATGCCTGTTTCGGGCGCAGGGCGCGAACGGCGGCGCCGGCCCGCCACATTTCGGAGTCGCGCATGGCGTTCAGTTCCTTGGCCAGGCGCTCCTGGTAGTTCTTGCCGCTGCAGGCGGAAAGAACGCGGGCGGTTTCCTTGCCGGATTTCACGGATTTGTAGAGCCGCTCGAACAACGGCAGCACGGCGTTGCGGAACTGCGGTCTCCAGTCGAGCGCGCCGCGCTGCGCCGTGGCCGAGCAGTTGGAGTACATCCAGTCCATCCCGTTCTCGTCCACGAGCCGGATCAAGCTCTGGGTCAGTTCCTCGACCGTTTCGTTGAATGCTTCGCTCGGCGAATGGCCGTGTTTGCGGAACGTATTGTACTGCGCCTCCATCACGCCGGCCAGGCACCCCATCAGCACGCCGCGTTCGCCGGTCAGATCGCTGTAAACTTCGTGTTGAAACGTGGTGGGGAACAGGTAGCCCGAGCCGATGCCAATGCCGATGGCCAGGCAGCGTTCTTCGGCGCGACCGGTGTAATCCTGCTCGACGGCGTAGCTCGAGTTGATGCCGGCGCCCGAGAGGAAGTTGCGCCGGACGGACGTACCCGAACCTTTCGGGGCGACCATGATGACGTCGACGTTCTTCGGCGGGATGACCCCGGTCTGGTTCTTGTACACGATGGAAAACCCGTGGGAGAAATACAATGCATCGCCCGCCTTGAGGAACTTCTTGATCGATGGCCAGATCGCCCGCTGGGCGGCATCCGACACGAGCATTTGAATGATCGTGCCCTTCTTGACCGCCGTTGGGATGTCGAACAGGTTCTTGCCGGGAACCCAGCCGTCTTCGACGGCGCGGTCCCAGTCGCGCTTGAACTCGGGGGCCTGTCCGACGATCACCTGGAAGCCGTTGTCCTTGAGATTGAGCGACTGCGCCGGGCCTTGGACGCCGTAGCCGATGACGGCGATTACTTCGTTCTTCAGGATCCGGCGGGCTTTCGCCACGGGGAATTCTTTACGCGTGACGACCCTTTCCTTGAGGCCGCCGAAATTAATAATGGCCATATCGTAATCTCCTTCTGTTTGGGTTGAAATCGTTTGCTCCGCTCGGAATGACCGCGCCTCGCTATTTGCGAGGCATGGCCACTTTGCCGGTGCGGGTGATGTCGCGGATGCCGAACGGCTCCATCAAATCCAGAAACGCGCTGATCTTGGATTCGTTGCCCGTGATTTCCACCGTGAGCGTCTTGTGGGCGACATCGACGATCTTGGCCCGAAAAATATCACAAATCTGCATCGCCTCGGGCCGCGACTTGGCATCGACGCCGACCTTGAGGAGCACCAACTCCCGGTCAACATATTCGCCGTCGCGGAAATCCTGCACCTTGATCACGTCCACGAGCTTGTTGAGCTGCTTGATAATCTGCTCCAACACGGCGTCGTCGCCCTTAACCACGACGGTCATGCGCGACTGGGTCGGGTCTTGTGTGGGGGCCACATTGAGCGTGTCGATGTTGAAACCGCGACCGCTGAACAGGCCGGCAAACCGGCCCAGGACACCGAACTTGTTCTCCACCAAAACTGACAGGGTATGCCTCATAAAGTCCCTCGCTTATACGGCAATTCCCGCCGCCAATCAACCTCGATTTCCTCCGTGCACAAAAATGTACGTTTGCGGCTACTTCGGCCTCGACGCGCTTGGTTCTGAAGCGGCGGCATGTCGAGTGCTGGTTCGGAGAATCCACAGGTGGCATGCACAGGTTAGGCACAAGGGCGGGCCGATGCATTTGCATCGTTGCCGTGGCGCGATCGGCGGACATCGCGGATCTGCCTCAGTACTGACACGTCATGAGCGACACGTCGTCACAACCGTCGGTGACCTTCCGGACGAAGGTGCTCGTCCCCGTTGTCGCCATCATGGTGTTGCTCGTGGGCACCGTCCTGTGCGTCGTCAACTACCGCATGACGCGGCAGCTCCGGGTCGAAGCGGCGCAGCGACTGAGCACGGCGGACACCGTCTTCTCCAACTGGCAGAAGATTCGCACCAGGAATCTCCTGCTGCGCTACGGCAACGTCCCAAACGAGCCGCGGTTCAAGGCTGTCTGTCAGCTGGCCGAACCCCAAACGATCCGTTTCCTGCTCAATGAGTTGGTCAATGAACTGGGCGCGGACGTGATTGCGTTCACCACGGAAAAGGGCACGCCTCTCGCCAGCGCCCGCCGCGATCCGCAACTCGACCTGACGGAATTTGAAACAACGGCGGCGGTTTCCGCCCGCCAGGCGCTCGAAGGCCAGCCGAATGTTGATACCGTGAGCGTCGGCGCCAGGCTGTTCGACACCGTGTCGATCCCCGTCAAGATTAGTGGGCGAGTCGTCGGCGTGCTGACTTTTTGCGCGGAACTCGGCGACGCGGTGGCACAGGAATTCCAGCAACTCACCCACAGCCAGATCATCTTCTTGGCGCATGAACAGGTGACGGCTTCCAGCATGCAGAACCGCGACGGATGCGAGCAGTTTGCCGGGGTACTCGGTCGAACCCCGGCGGCCCTGCGCGTGCCGCAGCCGGTTGTGTTGGACGACGAACACTTCCTTTCCGTGGCCGGCCGGTTCCCGTCGCTGAACGGGGATGAACAACTGGGCTATGTCCTGCTCTCTTCATACGAACAGCCACTGGTGGCTCTGCATACGACCCTGCGGACGGTGTTGGTACTGGGGTTGTTGGCCATCGCGTTGAGCACGAGTTTGGTCTGGAGGTTCATCGACCACATCACGCGCCCGTTGCGCCGACTTCGTGAGGCGGCGGACCGCGTGGGACGCGGCGATTTCTCGCACCACGTTCAGGTCAACGCCCATGACGAAGGTGGCGAACTGGCCGCCGCCTTCAATCGAATGACCACCAACCTTCAGGCCTCCCGGGAAGAGTTGGAGAAGACGGTCGAAGACCTGAAGAAGACCCAGGCCCAACTCACCCAAACCGAAAAGCTTTCGGTGATCGGCGAGTTTGTCGCGGGCGTGGCGCACGAGTTGAACAATCCGTTGGCCTCGGTCTACGGATTCGCCCAGTTGTTGCAGCGGCCCGACGCCGGCACGGAAGGAAAGCGCGACCATTATCTGGATCGCATTTTGCGTGAATCACAACGCTGCTACAAGATTGTGCAGAACCTCCTGAGCTTTGCCCGACAAAGTCCGCCCGAGCGCCAGCGTCTCCAGCTCAACGAACTCGTGCAATCCTCCCTGGAGATTTTGCAGTATCAGCTGCGCACCGCCAATATCGAGGTCCTCACGTCGCTGGATGAGAATCTGCCGGCCGTGATTGGCGATTCGCATCAACTCCAGCAGGTCTTCGTCAACATCATCAACAACGCGCGCCAAGCAATCGAATCCTATCGCTCGAGCGGGACGCTGCGCATCACAACTTCCGTCCGGGCGGGCCGGGCCCGAGTCTCGTTTCAGGACAACGGCCCCGGGATATCACCGCCAAACCTCCGAAAGATTTTTACGCCGTTCTTTACGACCAAGGAAGTGGGTAAGGGCACCGGACTGGGCCTTAGTTTGTGCTACGGTATCATCAACGAACACGGCGGAACCATGAGCGTCAGCAGCACCTTCGGCGAAGGAGCCACGTTTGTCGTCGAATTGCCGGTGGCCGAGGCCACGGCGCCAGGCAGTGCCGGGGTTCGCCCGCAAGCCGTGCCCGCGACGGGTCCGTCGGCCAAGTCGGGCAAGCGCGTGCTGATTGTCGATGACGAAGAAGCGTTGCGCGATCTGATCTCCGAGACGCTGGCGGCAGACCAGTATAACGTGGATACGGCGGGCGATGGCGAAACCGCGTTGCGCATGACCAAGAGCGCGCGCTACGATCTCGTCGTCTGCGATTGGAAGATGCCCGGCCTGAATGGTCTGGAGTTTTATCAGCAACTCAAGACGACGGACCCCGAGACCGCGTCCCGGTTCGTCTTTCTCACGGGCGACGTCGTCGGCGCGCAAAAGTCGCTCGGTACCCAGGTTAGCCATTGGCTTCCCAAGCCGTTCTCGCTCGACGACCTTCGCATGACGGTCAACATGGTTGCCGCCGGAGAAGTTTCCTCCACCACATCCGATCCCGCCGAACTGGTTGTCGACCAACGCGCGTGAGCGGACCTGATCGGGCCCGGCGCTCGTCGGCGCGACGGGCGGGACGTCCCACCGATTGAACGGATCCGCCGCCGTGGCTCGCGGCGTGCTCCAGTGGCAGGCCGTTGCAGGTTTGCAGCCGAGCGGAGCCGGGCAGGAAAAACGGGCTGAACGTCGCCCCAAATCCGCGCTCGTTCGCCGCCAGCACCGCAGCGAAGTTTTATGAATGAGAGCAGATTCGCAGGTCCGACCAACGCGGCACCCCCATCGAGACTCCTGCGGGCTTTTCGCCTTGACCGCCGCGGCTGGTTGCTCTGCGCGCTGCTGGTGGCGTCCATCCGACTGGCGGTTCTGGAAAAGCGCCCGGTCCCAACTTACGCGGCGCTGGATTCGGGACCCTTGGTTCGTCCGCTTCCCCTCCCGGCGCCTCTAGCGTCGCCGACGGTGCGGCTGCCCGTCCTGATGTCGGAGTCCGCCGCGTGGCGGGTGACCGAGGTCGGACGCCGGAACGCCTCCGCCGACCGGAGGGAGAAGTTCGAAGCCGAGTATGGCATCGCCGAGAGGGAACCCTTGCTGGCGCTGGGGGCCATGCAGACGGCGAAATACAATCTCGATACGATCCTGTTTACAGTTGACGATTTCACGCGAAACTTGTCGGACTCTCTGCAATTCGAATACGACGCTGGCCGACTTCAGCACGTCTCCGTTTCCGGCGAACGGCCCCGGCGCAACCCTTCAAATCTCCGGGTGGACGTCGGCAAGAACGCTCGGTTGGGATTGGATTTGAATTTGACTGACGGGAAGCCGTATGTCGGTGTGAAGCTGGCGCTGCCCCTGGGGAATTGACGCGCGCCCCGGGCGGCTGGAATCATTTCTTGTTAACCCTCGCCCCCCGACTTACCATGGGTCATGCCCTTCAAACAACTTGGACTTTCCGACGAAGTCATGCGTGGCGTGCAGGCCGCGGGTTACCTCGAGCCAACGCCCATTCAACTGCGTGGCATTCCGGTCGTGCTGGCTGGCAAGGACCTCATCGGTGCCGCGCAAACCGGCACGGGCAAGACAGCCGCGTTCGCCTTGCCGATCCTCACGCTACTGAAAGCCCACGGCAGCTCGGAGTGGCCGAGCGGTCATGGGCGGCAATGCCGTTGTCTCGTGTTGGAGCCGACGCGCGAACTGGCCGCCCAGGTCGAGACGGCGTTCCGCGATTACGGGCGGTTCACCAACCTGAAGACGACCGTTGTCTTTGGCGGCGTCGGCTACGGCAACCAGAAACAGGAATTGCACCGCGGCGTTGACATTCTGGTGGCCACACCGGGGCGTCTGCTGGATCTGTTGGGACAGGGGGCCCTGCATCTGCGTGATGTGAACATCCTGGTGCTCGACGAAGTGGACCGGATGCTCGACATGGGATTCCTGCCCGACGTGCGCAAGATCATCGACCGTTGTCGCCGGACCCGGCAAACATTGCTGTTCTCGGCGACCGTCCCGCCCGAGATCGAGCGCCTTGCTGCCTGGGTATTGCGCCAGCCGGAGAAGATCGAAATCGGCGTGAGCCGCGCGCCGGCCGAGACGGTGACCCACGCTTGCTATCCCGTTGCCTCGAGCCAGAAGTTTCAGCTCCTGGCCGCTTTGCTGCAGCGCACAAACTTCGACAGCGTCCTGATCTTTGCCCGCACGAAACATGGGGCCGACAAGATTGCCCGCCGCTTGAGGGCGGAGCGTCACGCCGTGGCCGCGTTACATTCGAATCGGACGCAACGCGAACGCGTCGAAGCCCTGGAGGGATTCAAGTCGGGCAAGTATGAAGTGATGGTGGCGACCGACATCGCCGCGCGCGGGCTGGACGTGGAAGGCATCACGCACGTGATCAACTACGACGTGCCACAGCACCCCGAGGATTACGTCCACCGCATTGGCCGCACCGGGCGCGCGCAGAAGGTGGGCGACGCCTTCACGCTGGTGACGATCGAGGAACTCGAGTATCTCCGCGCCATCGAACGGTTCATCGGCCAGAACATTCCCCGGCTCCGGCTGGAGAACTTCGACTACGTGCTGACTCCGCTGTTCCACGAACAGGCCATCTCCGGCGATCGCCGCAGCGTCCGCGCCGTCCGCACCACCAAGGGCTACTCCTTCAGCCCGAGCCGGCGGAGGTAAGGACGCAGGCCGGGTGGCGATTGGGAGCGCGGGGGGGACATGGCCCTGGGCCAGCGCACTCCGGAGCTTCGGCGGTCGTCGCTTCCGCAACGGTCGCACGTTCACCACAACTCGTTCGGGCCCGCCGGCACTTTGACGGCGTCGGTTGGATCGGTCGCCGTACCCAACTGGCGCGGTCGATAGTGTGGCAGCAGGTGGCCCTCGGCGTCGAGGAACTGCGCGCGCCAGATGCGATAGGTGGTGAGGATCTCGTCGAACCCGGCGCGCGTGCTCAACCGGACGACGCGTCTGTCGAATTCCTTCGTCGGCCCGAAGCGCCGTGAGTATTGCAGCGCGACTTTGCGGAACTTGCGGCACCCTTGTTCTTCGCCGTACGCGTCCACCATCAGGTCGAGGTGGCGGGTCATGACAGTGATCCGCTCCTCGAAGCCGGGCTCGGGCAGGAGTTCGCCGGTGGCCAGGTAGTGTTCGGTGTGCCGGAAAATCCACGGATTGTAAAACGCGCCGCGTCCGATGCTGATGGCGGCGCAGCCGGTGTGCTCGAACATCATCTTCGCCGCCGGCGGCGTCGTGATGTCGCCGTTGCCGACAACGGGGACGCGCCGCACCGCCTGCACGACCGCGCGAATGCCCGTCAGATTGACCGCGCCCCTGAAGCCTTGCTGGCGGGTGCGGCCGTGGACGACGATCGCCGCCGCACCGGCGTCCTCCAGCGCCCGGGCCAATTCGGGCGCGGTCAGATTGGCGTCGTCCCAACCCAGCCGCATCTTGCAGGTGACCGGGATCTTGACGGCGCGCACCATGCGGCTGACGACGCGCGCCGCTTTGGCGTGGTCGGCCATCATGGAGGAGCCACCGCCGCTGCGGCAGATTTTGCGGACCGGGCAGCCCATGTTGACGTCCACCGCGCTGACGCCGAGGAACTCGAGCCGCGCGGCGGCAGCGCCCATCTCTTCAGGCACGGTACCGTAGAGTTGGACGGCCAACGGGCGGTCTTGGGCGTTGCTTTCGATGAGCTCGAGCGCTTTGCGATTGCCTTCGAGCAGCGAGCGGGCGTTGATCAGGTCGGTGGTGCACAAGCCGACCCCACCGATTTCGCGGATGATCCGGCGGAACGGCAGGTTCGTGTAGCCGGCCAGCGGTGAGAGAAACAGGTTCGAAGCAAGTTTGAGTTGGCCCAGGGCGAATGACATGGACAATGGATAAGCTGTTTAGGGCCCATTGGCAATGCGGCGGAGTGAAAAGATTGTGGCTTTTTGCCCGAATACGTGGTAAAGGAGGCGGCATTCATTTCGGGGGGGCGACTGCCGGTCGGATGCGTCGAGCGGTTTGTGGCCGATGTTCGAGCGTTCACGAAGTTCCCGCGAAGAACCGAGTTACGGAAGAACTATGTTATGGATAGCACGCCGCTGACCCTGCCGCCGAAGAAGGCCCTGGCCAAAACACCGGTGCCGCTCGAGGCGGTTGTATCGCTTTTCACGTTTGGGACAGAATTGCTCAACAATCCGCGGCCCGTCGGCTCGGCGGTGCCCAGTTCTCGCTTCCTCGCGCGCCGGATCGCAAGCTTTCTTCCTCAATCACCCATCGGATACGTCGTCGAGTTGGGGGCGGGCACGGGGGCGATTACTTCCGCCCTACTCGATCGGGGGATACCGGCGGACCGTCTCGTTCCCGTGGAACGCTCGGCCACGATGGTGAAACTGTTGAAGCGTCGGTTTCCGTCGGTGAACGTGGCGTTGGGTGATGCCGCTCACTTGCGTTCACTTCTTGGTGCGCATCTCGGCACGAACGCGTGCGAAGTCAGTTACATCGTGTCCAGCCTGCCGTTGCGGTCGCTTCCCGACGCGGAAGTCATGAGGATCGTCCGTGAGATTCAACAGGTGTTGGGCAGAGACGGAAGGCTGGTGCAGTACACGTACGACCTCCGCCGCACGCCTCATCGGTCGCTGTCCGGCTTCAAGCGGTGCTACACGACGGTGGTCTGGGCGAATTTTCCGCCGGCCCGGTTGGATGTGTTCCGCAAAGCGGGTTCGTGAGGCAAGGCAGGCGATGGGACGGCGCGGACGCACGGACGCCTGGCGAAAAACTGGTGGCGGGGCGGGCCAAATCGGGGTAAATAAAAGGGGCGGACAATTATTTCAACCCGAAGGTGGCTATGAGCGAGTACGCAAAACTGGAAATCGGCGGCAAAACCTATCAATTGCCCATCGTGGTCGGCACGGAAGGCGAGCGCGCGGTGGACATCTCGAAGTTGCGGGACGAGTCGAAGCACATCACGCTGGACGACGGGTATTCCAACACCGGCTCCTGTTTGAGCGCGATCACTTTTATCGACGGCGAAAAGGGCATCCTCCGGTATCGCGGCGTCCCGATTGAGGAACTGGCCGAGAAGTCCACGTTCATCGAAACCGCGTACCTGCTCATTTACGGTCATCTGCCGACGAGCAAGGAATTGCACCGCTTTTCCGAGTTGCTCACGCAGAACGAAATGCTGCACGAGGACATGAAGTTCCACTTCGAGGGGTTTCCACCCAATGCCCACCCGATGGCCATCCTGTCGTCGATGATCAACGCGGCGAGTTGTTTTCATCCGCGGTTGATGGAGGATTATCGGCCCGAGATTTTCGAATTGCAGTCGGCCCGGCTCATCTCGAAGGTCCGCACCATCGCGGCGTTCGCGTACCGCAAGTCGCGCGGGTTGCCGATCATCTACCCGAAGCCCGTGTACAAATACACGGCCAACTTCCTGCACATGATGTTCTCCGAGCCGTATCAGGACTACGGCCTGAAGCCCGAGGTCGTGCGCGCGCTCGACCTGATTTTCCTGTTGCATGCCGACCACGAACAGAATTGCTCGACGTCCACCGTTCGGATGATCGCCTCCAGCCGCGCAAACCTGTTTGCCTGCGCCGCCGGCGGCGTATGCGCCTTGTGGGGACCGCTCCACGGCGGCGCGAACCAGGCGGTGATCGAAATGCTGGAACAGATCCACCGCGACGGCGACGACGGGTCGCGGTTCATTGCCTCCGCCAAGGACAAGAAGAGCGGCAAGAAACTGATGGGCTTTGGCCACCGCGTTTACAAGAACTACGATCCGCGCGCCAAGATCATCCGGGAACAGAGCGACCGGATTTTGAAACTGCTGCACATTGACGATCCTCTGCTGGCCATCGCGAAGAAGCTGGAGGAAGCTGCGCTGCACGATGAGTACTTCATCGAGCGCAAGCTCTACCCGAACGTCGATTTCTACAGCGGGATCATCATGCGCGCCATCGGCCTGCCGATCGAGATGTTCACCGTCATCTTCGCCATCGGCCGCATGCCCGGCTGGATCGCCAATTACAAGGAGATCATGGACAGCGCCACCAGCCGCATTTATCGTCCCCGGCAGATATACACCGGCCCGATCGAGCAGCACTACGTGCCGATAGACAAGCGGCAGCCGGCCGCGTAGCCCGCTCTCGGCCGGTCACGGCTTCTGTTCCAGCAACTCGGCCAACACCGAGAAGTCTTGGTCACCCCAACCGCGTTTCAACCCTGCCTCGTACGTCTGCATCACCTGTCGCGTCTGCGACAGCGGCAAATCCGCCGCGGCGTCGAGCGCCAGTCTCAGGTCTTTGGCCATGTGCTTGAGGGAGAACTGCGGCGAGAATTCCCGGGCCCGAAGTTTCGGCTCTTTCAACGTGGCGAGGCCGGAATGCGACACGTTTGGTTTGAGAGCCGCAAAGTACGCGTCGTCGGGAATGCCCGCCGCGCGGGCGAACGCGAGGCTTTCGCACAACCCTTGCGCCACCAGCGCGATATTGATGTTCATGGCCAGTTTCAACGCTGAGGCACTGCCCAGCGGGCCGATGTACAATGCGGAGGTCGCCAGGCGCTCGAGGACGGGACGAACCTGTTCCAGCAACCTCTTGTCGCCGCCGATGTAGAAAACGGTCTGGCGCCGTTCGGCGGCGGGCTTGCTTCCCGTGAACGGTGCTTCCAGAAACGCGGCACCCGTCTGCTGCACTTGGCGTGCAGACGCCAGCGTGGCTTTCGGTGAAATCGTGCTGGATTGAATCACCACCTGGCCGGCGTGGAGCCCGGGCAAAATCTGGTTGAGAACGTTCTGCACGGCGGGCGGGTCGGCCACCACGATGAAGATAATTTCCGCATCGTTCGCCGCGTCGCTGGCGCGGGGCACGTACCACGGGAATTGCTTTGGCGAGCGGTTCCAGCCCCGCACGTCGTGCCCATCCTGGCGCAAATTCCCGGCCCAAACGCTTCCGATGATGCCCAATCCACACACGCCGATTTTCATAAGCGGGTTCCTTTCCGAATCGCCGAAGGCTCGGAGGCTACCACAGCCGGCGGCGAAAGAAAACGGCGGGCCATTGCTTGCTTCTTGCCACAAGCTTCCCGCTTCGGCTATCGTCGGAGTTTGGAATGGCTACAATAGTTCTAGTGGGTGCCCAGTGGGGCGACGAGGGCAAGGGGAAAATCATCGACGTCTTGACCGAACGATCCGACGTGGTCGTGCGCTATCAGGGTGGCAACAACGCGGGTCATACGGTCGAGGTCGGCGACCAGAAATACGTGCTGCACCTGATTCCGTCGGGCATCCTCCATCCCGGCAAAGTGAGCGTCATCGGCAATGGCGTGGTGGTCGATCCGGTCGCGTTGCTGGCGGAAATCGAGCATCTGCGTCAGCGGGGCGTGATCATCGGCCGCAATCTGTGGGTCAGTGAAACGGCGCACCTGGTTTTTCCGTACCATCGGCTCCTCGACGAAATCCGCGAGGAACAAAAGGGCAAACGCAAGATCGGCACCACGAAGCGGGGCATTGGCCCGGCCTACGCCGACAAGGTCGCCCGCACCGGATTGCGACTGATCGATCTGCTGTCACCTGAACGCTTCAGCGGGAAACTGCGTCAAAAGATTCGCGAGAACAATGAGATTGGCAAAGCGTTTGGCGCCCGGCCGCTCAGTTACGCGGCGATCAATCGCGAATACCTCGCGTGCGGGCGCAAGCTGAGGCCGTTCATCACCAACACGGTCACGCTGCTCAATCGCGCGGTCCGCGACGGCAAGAACATCCTCTTTGAGGGCGCGCAAGGGACATTGTTGGACATTGATTTTGGGACGTATCCATTCGTGACCAGCTCGAACGCCACAGCCGGCGGGGCGTGCGCGGGCACGGGTATTCCGCCCCATCGGGTGGACCGAGTCGTGGGCGTCATGAAAGCGTATACGACGCGGGTGGGCGAAGGCCCGTTTCCCACGGAACTGCACGACGACTGTGGTTTGCTGCTGCGCGAGACGGGACGCGAGTTCGGCGCGACGACGGGCCGGCCGCGCCGGTGCGGGTGGTTCGACGCCGTGGCGACGCGCTACGCGGTGATGGTGAACGGTATCGACGAATTGGCCGTCACGAAGCTCGACGTGCTCGACGCCCTGCCGAAGATCAAGATCGGCGTGGCCTACAAGGCCGGCAACAAAGTGTACGAAACGATCCCGAACGACATCGACGTATTGCAGCATTGCACGCCCGTCTATCAGGAGATCGACGGCTGGCAGACCTCGACGAAGCGCGCCCAGAGTTTCGAGCAACTGCCGAAGCGGGCCCGCGTTTACCTGCAGAAACTCGCGCAACTCAGCGGCGCCCGGCTGAGCATCGTGAGCGTGGGCGCGCGACGGGAAGAGACGATTTTCTTGTGAAACAGACTGGGATGCTGGAGTGTTGGAGCGCTGGAGTGTTGGGAACGATGTCCGGCACCGGCGTCATTCATTACTCCATCACTTTGTGAGTCGCATGACCCATTCCTTGAAAAACTTTCCCCGCCACGTGGCCATCATCATGGATGGCAACGGGCGCTGGGCCCAACAGCGCAAGCTCCCGCGCATCGAAGGCCATCGGGCCGGCGCCGAGAGCGTGCGCCAAATTGTGCGGGCCTGCGGCGAATTGGGTATCGATTACCTGACGCTCTACGCGTTTTCCGTGGAGAACTGGGACCGGCCCAAGGCGGAAGTGACGGCGCTGATGCGGCTGCTGGAATTCTACCTGAAGCAGGAGATTCCCGAACTCGACAAGAACAACGTCCGGTTGGCTGCCATCGGGCGGATTCACGAACTGCCATCGAGCGCGCAGCGGCAACTGGAGAAGTCGATCGCGGCGTTGCAGGACAACACGGGTCTGACGTTGGTGTTGGCGTTGAGCTACGGCGGACGCGCCGAAATCGTCGACGCGATGCGCGCCATTGCGGGCGAGATCAAGGCCGGCCGGCTCGATGCGGCGGATATCAACGAGAACGTGATCTCGAAACACCTGTACACGCAGGCGATCCCCGACCCCGACTTGCTGATTCGGACCAGCGGCGAGCTGCGGGTGAGCAACTTCCTACTGTGGCAGATCTCGTATGCCGAGATTTACGTGACGGAGAGGCTCTGGCCCGACTTTCGCAAGCCGCAGTTACTCGAGGCGCTCGAGGATTACAGCCGCCGGCACCGCCGCTTCGGCCGCGTCCACACGATGGAGGAAGCGTAATCGCTGGAGGGTGTGAGATGAACGGGCCCGCCGCAACCGTCGTGGCAACAACCAACGGCACCAACCCGCGGGGCGGGTTTCGGTGGCGGCTGGTCAGTTCCCTCGTGCTGTGGGGAATCATGTTGGCGGTGGTCTTCTGCCTGCCGCCGTCGGGGCTGTATCTGTTCATGAACGTCGTGATCGCCCGGGCCGTGTGGGAGTTCTATGCGATTTGTGAGGCCAAAGGACTGCGCGCTTACAAGGTCTGGGGCGTGATCGGCGCCGTGGCGCTCATCTCGGGAAGTTGGTTCGTGTTTGGCATGGATGCCTACCGCCGGCCGGCCGATTTCCCCGCGTTGTCGTACGACTTCGACATTTTCATCTTGTTGGTCTTTGCCGTGGGTGTGTTTATCCGTCAATTCCCCCAGAAACTGAACCCCCAGGGCATCGAGACGATGGCGGTAACGCTCTTCGGCCTGATTTACGTCGCGTGGTTGTCGAATTTCATCACGCGCGTGAATTTTGCCACGTCGAATGGCCGGTTCTGGGTGATGTATCTGGTCGTCGTCACGAAGTTCACGGACATCGGCGCGTATCTGGTGGGCTCGGCGTTGGGCCGGCACAAGATGATCCCCCGCATCAGTCCGAAGAAATCGTGGGAAGGCACCGTGGGCGGCCTGGTGTTTGCCGTCGGCGGCAGCCTGCTCTGCTATTTTTCGGTCACGCCGCAACTGGCGGCCGACGGGATGCGGCTCGAACACGCGCTCATACTCGGCGTTCTGCTCGGCGCGGCCGCGGTGATTGGCGACCTGGCCGAGTCGCTCATCAAACGCGAGGCGAACGTGAAGGATTCCAGCACGTGGCTGCCCGGCCACGGCGGCGCGCTCGACCTCATCGACAGTCTTCTGTTCACCGCCCCACTGCTCTACGTCTACATGCGGCTCGTGCTGCGGTAGTGTCCGGCCTCGCCGTGCGGACCACGAAAGGCTTGAGGTGGGAAATGCCGCGCCGTATGCTGACCGGGCATTGTCCCGGATGAAACCGAAGAACATAGTTTTGCTGGGGACGACCGGCTCCATCGGCGTGAGCACGCAAAAGGTGGCGGCGGACCTGCCCGAGCAAATTCGCATCGTCGGCATGGCGTCGCGTGAGAACGTGGACGGCTTGGAGAAGGCGGTTCGACAGTTCAAGCCGTTGGCCGTCGCGATGACCAACTGCGAAAGGGCAAAGGAATTGGAGAGGCGGCTCTCCGCCTCCGCCAAGGCTTCGGCGGACAAGGGTGGCAAGATTCCGGTTCACGCCGGGGAACGCGGCTTGGTCGAGTTGGCGACGATGCCGGAGGCGGACATGGTGTTGGTGGCGATTGTTGGGACGGCCGGACTCGAGCCGGCGTTGGCGGCGATCCGGGCCGGAAAAGACCTGGCGGTTGCCTCGAAGGAAATTCTCGTCATGGCCGGCGAACTGGTGATGAGCGAAGCCCGCCAACACGGCGTCAAGGTGTTGCCCGTCGACAGCGAGCACAGCGCGATTTTTCAATGTCTGGAAGGACGTGACCCGCGCGACGTGAAACGGCTGATTCTGACGGCATCGGGCGGGCCGTTTCGTCAGACGCCGCGCGAGGAGTTTGCGAAGATCACGGTGGCGCAAGCGTTGAAGCACCCGAGTTGGAACATGGGCCAAAAGATAACGATTGACTCGGCCACGCTGTTCAACAAGGGACTGGAGATGATCGAAGCCCGGTGGTTGTTCGACCTCGACATCGATCGGGTGGACGTGGTGATTCATCCGCAGAGCGTGGTGCATTCGATGGTGGAGTTTGTGGACGGTTCGATTCTGGCGCAACTCAGCGTACCGGACATGCGGTACCCGATTCAGTATGCGTTGACCTGGCCGCGGCGGCTACCGAACTCGATGCCGCCGACGAATTTCGCGAAGATCGGGACGTTGACGTTCGAGGACCCCGATCACGGGAGGTTCTCGTCGCTGCGGTTGGCGCGCGAGGCCGGCCGCGCCGGCGGGACGATGCCGGCGGTGTTCAACGCCGCCAACGAGGTCGCCGTGAGGCGGTTCGTGGACGGGCAGATCGGGTTTAACCAGATCTTCGATACCGTGGAGAAGGTCATGCGGGTGCATCACCAGAATGGGCGGGGTGGGACCTCTTGGGTTGCATCGCCGACGCTGGATGTTATACTGGAAGCTGACCTTTGGGCCAGAAAGGAAGCCGAACGGGCGGTGTGAACCGGGACTTCGTTGTAGCCGCACCCCGGCGGGCGTCGCTGCACTGCTCAAGGCGGGAAGGAACGACGACACGTGTCCCTTGAAGTCATTCAAAGTATTCTTGTCACGAAGATTTACCCAGCGTTGCTGGTGCTGTTCTTCTTCGGGCTGACGATTTTCATTCACGAACTGGGACATTTCCTCGTCGCCAAACGGCGCGGGATGAGAATCGAGCGGTTCTCGATTGGGTTCGGTCCCAAGATCTTCGGTTGGACGAAAGACGGCGTCGAGTACCGCGTGTCGTGGGTCCCCTTCGGCGGGTACGTTGCCCTGCCGCAGATGTCGCCGATGGAGACGATCGAGGGCAAGACCGAGGCGTCGGCCGAGGAACTCCCGCCCGTCCCGCCGCCGACGAAATCGCTGGTGGCCGTGGCGGGTCCGCTTATGAACATCGCCTTGGCCCTGGTGTTGGCCGCGATCCTTTGGGGCGCGGGAAAACCGATGAACGTTGCGACCGTCGGCTGGGTGGAGATGGGGAGCGCGGAAGAGTTGGCCGGCATTCAGCCGGGCGACAAGATTGTCAATGTCAACGGCCACGATATCCGGACCTGGACCCAATTGATGGAGGCGGTTGCGTTCAGTCGCACTCCCGACGTCCGCCTGACGATTGAGCGGGCAGGCAAACGTCGCGAGGTGCTGGTGGAGAGCAAAGTCAACGAACGTCTGGACGTGAAGATGTTGGACATCTACCCGCGCAATCACCCGTTTGCCCAGAGAGTGTTGCCCGGATCGGCCGCAGAACGTGCCGGCTTGAAGGACGGCGACGAGTTCGTCTCCATTGAGGGAGTGCCGATTTACAGCTCGGAGCAACTCCGTTCGCTGGTCGGCAAGAGGACCGATATGCCCACGACGGTCAAAGTCTTGCGCCGGGGCAAGCCGCTCACGCTCACGGTGACTCCCGAACTGAGTGTGGAGGAGAAAGTGGGCCGCATGGGCGTTCAACTCGGCGACCGTTTGGAGATCGTGCGGCCGGGGCCGAACCCGTTGCGGCAGATCCGCGACGTCCTGGCCTCGATGGTCGGTCTCATCAAAGCCTTGCTGCATTCGAAGGAAACGGGAGTCGGCCCCAGCAGCGTGAGCGGCCCGGTGGGCATTCTCGGTCTGTGGTGGTACGGGATCGTGACCGGCGGCCTGTTACAGGGAATCAACATCGCCGTCATGCTCAACGTGAATTTCGCGGTGATCAACCTGTTCCCGCTCCCCGTGCTGGACGGCGGCCACATCCTCTTCGCGGTCATCGAGGCCATCCGCCGGCGGCCGTTGAACGCGCGGATCGTCCAGGCACTGTCCTCCGCCTTTGCCGTGTTGCTCATCACGTTCATGGTGTACATCACATTGTTCGACTTCAAACGTTTCTTCGGGTTCCGATTCGGTTCGGCCGAACCACCGACCCAGACCAACGAAACGGTCCCGGCAACCCAGCCATGAACTACTGTGCCCATCCATTTTTCTGGCAGCGGCGGATCACCCGCGAGGTCAAGGTCGGTCCCGTCGGCGTCGGTGGCGACAACCCGATTCGCGTCCAGACGATGCTCATTTCCGATACGATGAACACGGACGCGTGTGTCCGGGAGGCCGTCCCGATCATCGAAGCGGGGTGCGAAATGCTGCGGATCACCGCGCCGTCGATCAACGACGCGAAGAACCTCAAGAACATCGTGGGCGAACTGCGTCGGCGTGGTTTCCAGACGCCCATCGTGGCCGACATCCATTTCGTCCCCGCTGCCGCGCTGGAAGCCGCCGACTGGTGCGAGAAGGTGCGCGTCAACCCCGGCAACTATGCCGACCGCAAAAAGTTTGCCGTGCGCGAGTACAGCGACGACCAGTATTCCGAGGAACTGGAGCGGCTGGAGAAAGCGTTCACGCCGCTCGTGCTGAAGTGCAAACAACTCGGCCGCGCGATGCGCATCGGCACCAACCACGGCTCGCTCTCCGACCGGATCATGAACCGCTACGGCGACACCCCGCTGGGGATGGTCGAGAGCGCGCTCGAGTTCGTCCGCATCTGCCGTCAGCACGATTACCACGAGATCATCTTGTCGATGAAAGCCAGCAACCCGAAAGTGATGATCGAAGCGTATCGACTGCTGGTGGCGCGGTTGGACGAGGAAGGGCCGGACTGGAATTATCCGTTGCATCTCGGCGTGACCGAAGCCGGCGAGGGCGAGGACGGTCGCATCAAGTCGGCCATCGGCATCGGCGCGCTGCTGGAGGACGGCATCGGCGACACGGTGCGTGTCTCGCTCACCGAGGACAGCGTCCACGAAATCCCCGTGTGCCGGGAGATGGTGAAGAAATACAACGCGTTGTGGGAACAACAGAAATCCGTAGGACATGCTTCCAGCTTGTCTGGGCCCGGTACGTACAACGTGGACAAGCTAGAAGCTCGTCCTACGCTTGCTGTCACCGAGACTCGGGATCCGTTCACCTACACGCGGCGTCCGACGCCGGAATATTTCATCGGCGCCTTGCGGCTGCGCGTCGGCAAGGAGCATCCGCCGCGCGTCGAAGTCCCCGTGCCGCTGACGGCGACGATCGGCCAGATCCAGCGGATCACGACTGCCGAGCCGGACACGTTTGCCGAGATCCTGCAGTTCCCCGTCAAGACGGCGGCCGACGTCGGCAAGATCGCGGCGTTGAAGCCGAAGCTGCGCGAACGTCATATTGAGTCGCCGATTGCCGTCAAATTGGACAGTGCCGGGGTGAATCTGCCCGTGTTCGACGTAGCCGAGAAGATCAACGTCCCGTACGCCGGCGCGGAGGACGTGACGGCCTTGCTGACCGACGCGATCAAGTTGACCATGCAATTTGACGTCGAGGGTGACTCCCCCGAGCATTTTGCGGAGAACTGCGGCACGTTGGCGGGCGTGCTGAACCTGTTTCCCCGGAACCAGGTCGTGTTGGCGGTCGGCCGTGCCGAAGGCCTGGATGTGATCGCCGCCTATCGGATTCTTGCGGCCACGCTCGATAACCGGGGCTTGGTGTTGCCGATTCTGTTGCGGGACCGGCTCAGCTCGAAGCAGGCGCATCACGTCCAGCAAAGCGCGCTCATCGCGGCGAGCACGCACCTGGGTTCGCTCATCTGCGACGGCATCGGCGACGCGGTCGAAGTCACGGGGGAAGATGATTTGCTGAAAGCCGTGAAGCTGGCGTACAACATTTTGCAGGCGGCCGGTGCGCGCACGTTCAAGACCGACTACGTGGCCTGCCCGAGTTGCGGGCGCACGTTGTTCGACCTGCAGACGGTGACGGCGCGGATCAAAGCGCGCACGTCGCATCTCAAGGGCGTGAAGATCGCCGTGATGGGGTGCATCGTCAACGGCCCCGGCGAGATGGCCGACGCGGATTTTGGGTACGTCGGCACGGCGCCGGGAAAGATTTCGTTGTGGGTGGGCAAGACGCAGGTGAAACAGCACATTCCCGAGGATCAGGCCGTGGACGAGTTGGTGGCCCTCATCAAGGAACACGGCAAGTGGATTGACCCGCCGGCGGAGACGGCCGCCGAACTCAAGGAAACCGCGGCCGGCGTGCATTAGCGGAAGGAGAACCATGAGAAAATTTATCGCAGCGACGATCATCGCGTTGGTGGCGGTCAGCGCCGGCGCGTGGGCCAGCGTGGGATGGGAACAGGACTACGACACCGCGTTGACGAAGGCGAAGAAGGAAGGCAAGCTGGTGATGGTGGACGTTTACACCGATTGGTGCGGCTGGTGCAAGAAACTCGACAAGGACACCTACAGCAACAAGGACGTCGAAACCAAGGTGACCAAGGAATTCATCGCGCTCAAGATCAATCCCGAGAAGGGCGCCCAAAACAAGAAACTCGCCAAGCAACTCGGTACCCGCGGCTACCCGCACATCGTGTTCCTCGATGCCCAGGGCAAGAAGCTGGCGGAGATCGCCGGGTACGTGCCCGCCAAGGAATTTCTCGATCGGCTCAACCAAGTCACCGCGCACGCGCAGAAAAAGTGACGACGGGCTCGCCCCAACCCTCGCCTCGAAACATTCGAGGCTGGCGTGTTCAGTCCTCCGAGATCGTTGCTGATTGCCGGATCTTCAAGGTGCGCAAAGACGTGACTGTCAGCCCCCGGACGGGAGAAGTTCACGACATGTTCGTGCTCGAACAGCCGAACTGGGTGAACGTCATCCCTCTCACGTCCGACGAGCGCGTCATCATGGTCGAGCAGTGGCGCCACGGCACGCGCTCGGTCCAGTTGGAAACGCCGGGTGGACTGATGAACAAGGGTGAATTGCCCGAGGACTGCGGCCGGCGCGAGTTGCTGGAGGAAACCGGCTACGAAGCCGGCCGGGTTGTCCGCCTCGGGACGGTGCATCCGAATCCAGCGATCCAGAACAATCTTCAGCATTACGTACTGGCGACCGACTGTCGCAAAGTTGCCGAGCCGAAGCTGGACCGCGCTGAGGACATCACCGTGCGCTTGGTGCCGCTGGCCGATATCCCGCGGATGATCGAGACGGGCCAAATCACCCACGGCATCGTCATCGGCGGGTTCTATTGGCTCGAACAATACCGGAAAAGAAACTCGTGAGACCGTTAAAATCGTTACAGCGCTCGTCAGGGCTCCGGTTGTTTTGTGACCGTTTTAACTTCCTTAACGGCTTTAACCTCTTTACGCTTCGTCTCGATGGCTGATCTCGCCGCCAAACTCAACGAAATTCTGGCCGACGAATGGGCCTGCGTGCGCGCACTACGACGGGCCGAACCCCGGTGCGACGATCCGGGCCAGCGCGAGATGATCAAGCGCGTCCGGAAAGATTGCGGCGTCAACTGCGTCAGCCTCGCCAACGTCGTGCGCGGCCTGGGTGGGGGCCCCACCGACATCCCCAGCGCGCGCTTCTCGCTGAAGCTGACCGACGAATCGTTGACCGACAGCCTCAACCTGGCCCACTCGGCGCAACAGCACATCGTGGCCGAGATCGAAAAACTGATTGACGAGCCCGAACTGAAACCCTGGCGCGATCCGTTGTTGACCATCCGCAAACTCCACGCGGAAAACATCCGCTGGCTGAAATCGGTCAGCAGCAGCTAGGATCTCTTCTGTGGATCTTGGTTGATGAGATTGATGGTGTGAAAGGTCGCGTATCCGCTTGGTGGAGTGGCGGTCAGCAGCCATCGACGGGACAAGCTACGGAACAGCTTCGAGTCGGATCAGTCTGTTGTGTGCGGCGGCGAAATCGGGCTTCAGCCGCAACGCTTGCTGGTAATGCCCGATGGCTTCGTTCACCCGGCCCGCTTTTTCCAAGGCGACTCCCAGGTTGTAGTGCGCCTCGACGTAATCGGGTTTGAACTGCAGCGCTTGCTCGTAGTGCTCGATGGCCTCCGGCACGTTTCCCAGTCCCAGCAACGCATCGCCCAGATTGTTGTGCGCCTCGACGTAACCGGGCTTGATGCGCAGCGCTTCCGTGTACTGTTTGATCGCCTCGTGAATCCGTCCTGCTTGACTGAAGGCCAGCCCCAGGTTGTAATGTGCCTCGGCCATATCAGGCCGGAGTTGCAGCGCTCGCTGATAATGCTCAATCGCCTCCGGCACGTTTCCCAGTCCCAGCAAGACATTCCCCAGATTGACGCGCGCCTCGACGGCATCGGGTTCGAGCCGCAGCACTTGCTCCCAATGAGCGGCTGCCGCCTGTGGCCGTCCCAACCTCATGAAGGCCAGTCCTAGGTTGTAGTGTACATCGGCTAGGTCGGGGTCGAACCGCAGCGCCAGATCAAATTGCGTGACCGCCTCTTGGATTCTGTTGGCCCGCATTAGGGCAACCCCGAGGTTCCGATATGTTTCCGCCGACGGCACCATCTGAACCGCACGTTGCGCGGATCTGAGCGCATCGTCGATCCGCCCCTGATTCAGCAATGCCTGCACGAGCAACCGATTCGCCACATCTGAATTGGGGTAGTGCGCGAGCACGGCGCGCCACAGCGTCTCGTCGTTATGCCAAACCGCGATCTGTGCCCGCGTCCGCACACCAAAGAAGACCAACTCGCCCACGAACAGAGATGTCAACCCCAGCCGGGCGATCGCCGAAAAATGTCGCCACAACCAGATCGTCCCTCCGCCCGCCAACAGCAGCAGGGGCAGCATCGTCAAGTATGCGTACCGGTCGGCCACCGCTTGCGCGCCCGTCTGCGTCAGTCCCGAGACCGGCAGAATGAGTATCAGGTACGCTGCCCAACCCGCTGCCAGCGCCGGCGTTTGCCGCCAACGCCACGCGCTCACGACCGTCACCACCACCACGCACAAGGCCGACGCACCGGCCAGCATCGGGCGCAGCGAAAAGCCCAGGCCCAGCGGATAGTTCGGGGACAGCCATGCCGGCCACACCAGCTTCCACGGATAAAACGTCAGGCTCTGCGCCGCTAGGAACAGGCGCGTCCACGGATGAATCACCCCCGCCGGCGCCATCAGACCACCGGGCCGCGACTCGGTTATCATCGTGGCTGCTGCTGCGGCTACGCTCAGCGCAATCAACGCCGCCTTCTCGCGGAATAACCGGCCCCAGCCGAGTTGCTCGTGTCGCCGCAAGGGAAAGTAATCCATGACCAGCATCACCCAGGGCAGCGACACCGCCATCGGCTTGCACAGCAGCGCCACGACGAACAGTACACAGACCAGCCAACGCCGAGCCCCGGCGACGTACGCCCAAAGACAGCCAATCCCGAACGCGGAGCACAGCAACTGTGACCGGGATGTCATCCACGCGACCGACTCGACCTGCAACGGATGAATGGCGAACACCACGGTGACACCGAGAGCCATCGCCAATCGCTCATTGGTTGTCAGCGATGCCACCGTGCCGAGCAGCGTCCAGAGAAAACCCAACACGAGGACGGTGTTGACTGCGTGCAACACGACGTTCGCCGCGTGATGCCCCGCCGGGTTCGTTCCCCAGATTTGGTAACAGGCGACATGTGAAAGCCGCGTCAACGGCTGGTAAAACGCCTTGGTGCTCGTAAACGCCCATTGCACTGCGTGCCAGGTCAAGCCTTTCAGCCGCACCGCCTGTAGCAGGAACTCGTCATCGTCCATCCGCGCAAGGAATCCGCCTCCGACGGCTGGCCAATGCAACCAGAGTGTGCCCGCGAAGATCGCCAGCGCCAATCCAACGAGCGTTGTGCGAGTGACTTTCATCTCGGAACGGCGGCGGCAAAGAAGATTCGTGCCGCGCCCCTTCTATACTCAATGGCGCCGGCTGTGGAAAAGGATAAACCCGGCCAAGCTTCTCCCGGCATGTCCCTCTGTCGTACTGACAACGTCTTCCCCGCCCCCGTGCAACTCGTCGCTTGATTTTGCCCCGGGATTATGAAAAAACGTTGACAGCTCGATGGGGAGAAACCTAAAGATTGCGCTGGGTTCGGACCACGGTGGGTTCGAACTCAAGAATCAGCTTCTCGGTTACTTGCAGGGCCGCGGCTATTTCGTGCAGGACTGCGGCACGCACAGCAAGGACGCTGTCGATTATCCGCGGATTGCCTACACGGTGGCACGGCTGGTGGCGAGTGGGGCGTGCGACTGCGGCATCATGGTCGACGGCGCCGGGATCGGGTCCGCCATGGCGGCCAACAAAGTGCGAGGCGCACGGGCCGCCGCGTGTTACAATGTCGCCCTCGCCAAGAACTCGCGCGAGCACAACGATGCCAACGTGCTCACGCTCGGCTCGGGACAGACTGATTTCGAGACGGCAAAGCAGATTGTTGAGACGTTCCTCGCGGGGGAATGTGTTGAAGAACGCCATCGGAAACGGGTACAACTAATCAATGCGATTCAGGACGGACCAATCGAAGTCGGAGCGCACCAAGCCACGTTGCTGGCCCCGCTGGGAGCGGGGCAGGCCGCCACGGGGAGTCCACGCGTGAGCACTTCGCCATCCGACCTCGAACGCATCGCCCAGCGCGTGCAGGAATTGCTCGCCGCACAAGGCAATCCGCCCATCAGCGCGTCGGCTCCGAAACCCAAACTCGACGTTGCCCAGCTCATCGATCACACGATCTTGCGGCCCGACACCACGCGCAGCGATATCGAACAACTCTGCCGCGAAGCGCGCCAGAACAAGTTCTATTCCGTCTGCGTCAATCCGACTTGGGTGTCGCTCGCGCGGCAACTGCTCGAGGGTTCCGGCGTCAAAGTCTGCTGCGTCGTCGGCTTCCCGCTGGGTGCCCAGCCACCCGAATCGAAAGCAATGGAAGCCCGTGCCGCCATCCGGGCCGGCGCCAAGGAAATCGACATGGTCATCAACGTCGGCGCGCTCAAGAGCGGCGACGACGAGCTGGTGCTGCGCGATATCCGCACCGTGGTCGAAGCCTGCCGCGACGGCAGTGCCAAGTGCAAGGTGATTTTGGAGACGGCGCTGTTGACCAACGAGGAAAAGGCCCGGGCCTGCGAACATGCCGTGAAAGCCCATGCGGATTTCGTGAAGACCTCGACCGGTTTCAGCTCCGGCGGCGCGACCGTGGAAGATGTGTCGTTGATGAGCCGGATCGTCAGGGAAAAAGGACTCGGCGTGAAAGCGTCGGGCGGCGTCCGTTCGCTGGCCGATCTGATGAAGATGGTCGCCGCCGGCGCGACGCGCATCGGCACCAGCAGCGGCGTGAAGATCCTCAAGGAAGCGCGCGGCGAAGCCGTTTCCGGCCCGGGAGCGAAGTATTAGATGCGAAAGGAGTCTATAACGACCGACTTCTTGGTTTGTCACCCTGAGCTTGCCCCGAACGCTTTCGGGGCGGGCGAAGGGTCTCTCTCTCTTTTGCGCGGCAACGGACCACGAGTGAGATTCTTCGCTTCGCTCAGAATGACACGCTTTATTGACCGCGATACTCTGAGAACGAAAGGAACTGAACATGGCCGATTTACGCTCGTACATTTTTCTCGATAGTCTGCAGCCGCAGGTGGCGTCGTTCTTCGCCACGGTGTCCCAGGGATTTCTCCCCATCGCGGGACAAGCCTCGCTGTTCATTGAGATTTCGCCGGGCATGGAAATCAATACCGTCACCGACGTGGCGCTGAAATCCACCAAGGTCACCCCCGGCATGCAGATCATCGAACGCTTGTACGGCATGCTCGAGATCCACTCGGAATCGCAGGCCGATGTCCGCCAGGCCGGCGCGGCGATTCTCAACGCGCTCGATCTCAAAGAGGAAAGCCGCTACAAACCGCAGATTTTTAGCAGCAAGGTCATCCGCCGCATCGACGATTATCACACGATGCTCATCAACCGCACCCGGCACGGCAACATGATCCTGCCGGGCCATTCGCTGTTCACGATGGAAGTCGCGCCGGCGGCCTACGCCGCGTTCGCCGCCAACGAAGCGGAGAAGGCCGCCAACATCAATATCCTCGAAATCCGCGCGTTCGGCAGTTTCGGCCGCGTGTACATCGGCGGCGAGGAACGCGACGTGGACGTAGCATGGAAAGCCGCCGAAGCGGCGATCAACAGCGTCACCGGCCGCGAGATGAAAGGCAGCGGCGGAGGCTAGTGGTAAGACACGGTTCATTTGACAGATCGTTGGTAGGGCCGCGCTGCTGCGCGGCCGTTGGCAGCCCAGTGGACGCGGAGCACCGCGTCCCTACGGGGTCGTTTCGCTCGGCGCGGGAAACAATTTGGAAAACAACGTAAAGGAGACTGAATCATGGCAGATGCATTAGGCTTGTTGGAGACACGGTCTTTCGCCGCGATGGTGGAAGGCGCGGACGCGATGGTCAAAGCCGCCAAGGTCGAACTCGTCAGCTACGAGAAGACCGGCGGCGGCTACACGACCGCCGTCATCCGTGGCGACGTCGCCGCGGTGAAGGCCGCCACGGACGCGGGCCGCACCGCTGCCAGCCGCGTCGGCGAAGTCGTGGCCGTCCACGTCATCGCGCGTCCGCACCAGAACGTGGACGACGTTCTGCCGCTGGGCCGCAAAGGCGCCAAGAAGTAATTTCTCCGCTTCCTCGCTGTAGCCGAAGCGTGAGCTTCGGCTGCGGCGGGGCAGTTGGCCGAAACTTACGTTTCGGCTACAGGAGCATGTTATGAATCTTGGCAAAGTTGTCGGCACGGTCGTGGCGACGCGCAAGGACCCCAGCATGGAAGGTCTAAAATTCATGCTGGTCAAACACGTCGACACCGAAGGCAAGGAAACCAGCGGCCAGGTCGTCGCAGTGGACGCCGTCGGCGTCGGCCCCGGTGAACTGGTGCTCGTGGCGATGGGCAGTTCCGCGCGCCAAACGCTCGCCACCAAAGATCGCCCGTGCGACGCGGTCATCATGGCCATCGTCGATACCTGGGAAATCGGCGGCACGGAGAAGTACCGGAAGGATTAGTGCGCCATGGCCAACCTTACCGAACAAGAAATCGACCTGATTGCCCGACGCATTGTTGCCGACCTCACCGGCCGCGGCGGGACCGCCGAGAAAGCGGAGAAACCAAGTTCGATTCCCTCGGCCACGGGCGAAATGGGTATCTTCAGCACAATCGACGAGGCCATCAAGGCCGCGAGCGTCGCGTTCTGCCAGTACGACCAGATGGGTCTCCAAAAACGCAATGCGATTGTCGCGTCGATCCGCAGCGCGATGCGCGAAAACGGCGACGCCCTCGCGCGCATGGCCTGGGAAGAAACCGGCCTCGGCCGCTACGAGGACAAGGTCAAGAAGAACAAGCTCGTCACCGAAAAAACGCCCGGCACTGAGTACCTCCAACCGCGCGCGGTCACGGGCGACGACGGTCTGACCTTGATGGAGTTGGCTCCGTACGGCGTGATCGCTGCGATCACGCCGACAACAAATCCCACGTCGACGATCATCAACAACACCATTGCCATGGTCGCCGCGGGCAACTCGGTCGTTTTCAATGTTCACCCCAACGCCAAACGCGTCTCCTGCCACAATGTCGCCCTCATCAACAAAGCCATCGTCGCTGCGGGTGGTCCGCGCAATCTCGTCACCTGCATTGCCAATCCGACCGTCGAAAGCGCCCAGGCGCTGATGAAACATCCCGGCATCCGCCTCGTTGTGGTCACCGGCGGTGGGGGCGTCGTCAAGGTCGCCATGGAATCGGGGAAACGCGCCATCTGCGCCGGCCCCGGCAATCCGCCGGCCGTTGTCGACGAGACGGCCGACATCGACAAAGCCGCGCGGGATATCGTGCTCGGCGCGTCGTTCGACAACAACGTCATCTGCACCGACGAGAAGGAATGTCTCGTCGTGTCGAGCGTCGCCGACAAACTGATCAAGGGCATGACCTACAACGGCGCGTATCTCGTCACCAAGGAACAATTGCCCGCGCTGGAGAAAGTCGTGTTCACCAAGCAGTATGGCCCGCGCCAGGAAGCCGACATCGACCGCTCGCTGATCGGCAAGAACGCCAGCGTCATCCTCCAGAAGGCCGGCATCCGTTGCGACGACAGTATTCGGCTCGGCATCGTCGAGGTCGACCACGATCATCCGTTGCTCTGGACCGAACAGATGATGCCGATCTTCCCCATCACGCGGGTTAGGGATGCCGATGAAGGCATCGATTTCGCGCTCCAGCTCGAGCATCCGCGCCGGCACACGTTCTCGATGCACTCGGAAACGCTGTCGAACCTCAGCCGCATGGCGCGCGAATGCAACGCCAGCATCTTTGTCAAGAACGGCCCGAACTACGCGGGGCTCGGGTTCGGCGGCGAAGGGTATACCTCGTTCACCATCGCCAGCCCGACTGGCGAAGGATTGACGGGCCCGCACAGCTTCTCGCGCTGGCGCCGCTGCACGTTGGTTGGTGCATTTAGGATTGTGTAGGCAGATGAGCGTATCCCGAATCCCTGTAGCCGCAGGCCTAAGAGCAGCAGCAGATTTAGGTTTTGTAGCCACGCCGCTCTGCCGGCGTGGGGCCAATTCTCTTGGAGCGCGGGGGAAACGCGGCGACAGAGCGCCGCGGCTACAACGGCGAGAGGCGGTAACAGCCTTGTGAAAAAATTCCCTGCCATCGCGGTTGTGGAATTCAGCAGCATCGCCGACGGTATTTTTACGACCGACGCGATTCTGAAGAAGGCGCCTATCGCGATGATCAAGTCGGGCACGGTCAGCGGCGGACGTTACCTCACGATCTTCGGCGGCACCACTGGCAGCGTCGGCGAATCGTTGACCGAGGCCCTCACGATCGGGGCCGGCAGCGTGCTCGATCACACGTTCCTGCCGGACGTGCATCTCAAGGTCCACGATGCCGCGCTCGGCAAACGCGCCGGGTGCGAACAGGAAGCCGTGGCGATCCTCGAAACCGACACGGTTGCCGCCAACATCCGTGCCGCGGAAGCCGCCATCAAAGGCACCGAGGTGACGCTCGTCGAGATTCGGCTGGCCGAGTACGAGATGTCGGGCAAAGCCATCAGCGTGTACAACGGCGAACTCCACGAAATCGAGTCCGCCATGGCCATTGCGAACGACACCTTGCGCGGCCGCAGCGCGTTCACGCACCACCGCGTGATTGCCCGCCCGCACGACACCGTTACGCGCCAACTCGACGCAACCACGCGCTTCGCCGATGCCAAACCGCATGAAATGGAAGGGGAAGAGGCGAGCTAATGCTTCTCGGTCGTGTCATTGGCACTCTGACACCCTGCCGGGTTTATCAGGGACTCGAAGGCGTCCCGATGCTGTGGATTCAGCCCTTGGACAAACAGGGCAAAGAAAAAGGCGACCCGCTCGTCATGGCGGATTCGACGCGGATGGCCGGCCCCGGCGAGTTGATTTACTACGAAGCGGCCCGCGAAGCCTCGCTGGCGCTCGATCCGTGGTTTGTGCCCGTCGACCACGCCATTGTGGGAATCGTGGATGAATTACACGCAGAACAGTAGGACGAGCTTCCAGCTTGTCTCAGGCCGTAGGACATGCTTCCAGCTTGTCCATTTGAATGGCTTACATCCGAACAGCTTCAGCTTCGAGCCTGTTTTTCTTAACCAGTTGAAGAGACAAGCTGGAAGCTCGTCCTACATATGATCCTCGGCACCGTCAAAGGCGAGATTGTGGCGACGATCGAGCATGCGTTCTACTCGGGACGCAAGAAACTGATCGTCGAGCGGGAGAACTTCGACGGCAAACCTTCTGGCGGTTATCTCATCGCCATCGACGCTGGTGTTGCGGCCGGCGTTGGCGACCGCGTGCTGGTGCTCGACGAAGGCAACGGCGCCCGGCAAATCATCGGCGACAAGAACGCTCCCGTCCGCTCCATCGTGGTCGGCATCGTCGACCGCGTCGACGCCGCCCTGTAGCCGAAGCGTAAGCTTCGGTGCCCCGCCGTCTTGTAGCCGCCTAGTCTGGTGGCACAGGCGTCCCTGCCCGTGGCCCTCCCTTGCTCCCCTTGTAGCCGCGAATCTTATTCGCGGTAATCGCATGGATTCCAGAAACTGGTCGCCGTCGTCGCAGCGTCCTTTGCCATTCATCGGCGCGTAACAGTCCGGCAATCTTCTTGACCCGTTGTCGAGATGCGTGAGCCTCCCTTCCTCCAACGGGCGACCAGTTCTGAAAGATCGGACCTTAGTGATTCTGTCCAGAGTACTGAGTTGACCCCGGATTCATGATCTCCTATTCTCTGTAATTCACCGTAGCCCGGCACGGTTCGAAAGCTATGGGTGGATTGGCTGATTCAGGGAGGGGAGAAAAGGACTATCGGACGACCGAACGTTTACACGTTCCGGTCCATCGCACCTTCGTGCCCGGTCGGGGCGGAATCGGTGACGATTCCGTCTGAGTCGGCACGGTAATCCGTGCCGCTCCGAGAAGCGACAGCCAACGACTGCGGTGCGGACTGCGGACGCTTCAACAACACTGCTACAAGGGAAAGGTTCTCCCGCCTTTGTCTTTGACTTCTTACGCAAAACACCTAAGTTGTGGCCCGTAGTTGGTGACCGGGCGTGAGCGGTAAGCAGGTAAAACGGAACAGAAACGTTCAGCGAACCCAGGCAAACCGAAAGGGGGAAGAGCAGCAGCCATGAAGAAAATCATCATCACCGCAGTCGCATTGATCGCAGCATTGTCCACGGTGCGGTCGGACCAGGTCAAGGGCCGCATCAGTCCCGTCAAAACCGTCCCGCAAGCCAAGAGTGGAGTGGCCGTCGCCTTTGCCAATGTGGATATCCTTGATGGAAGCCTTTTGGCCGTTGGGGGCAAAGGCACAAAATCCGCCTTTATCAGCAACACCGATAGTAATTCGTACGCCGAGGTCACCTTCACCGGCCATTATCCGCACCTCACGACACCCGGATCTGTCGTTGTCAACGCCACCTGCCAGTCTTCCAGTTTGGGGGTGGCGAGCGCCAATGTTATCAGCGTCAGCCCGACGCAGCTCGTGATCACCGTTTATGGCTGGATCAGTAATACCGGAACGCCTGATAACGAGACCATCTCCGTAACGGCGTTCCTCGGAAATCTCCCACCAGTCCTTTAGGCTGCGTCCGTCCCTCGCGCACCCACAGTGTTCTGGGGTCGCCCATTAAAGGTTCCGATCAAGACAAAAGTTCCGTGTACTGGCTTTGCCAGCCCTCATTGTTTCTTCTTCGGTTTACCCCGAATTCTTTTCGGGGTTGA